>JGI24158J21664_10013937_pt1 | contig 10584 bp, 7 predicted proteins | sample Ectturendosymbi3_FD_21664 | JGI IMG/M metagenome (IMG submission 21664)
TCGATCAAAAGTTTGGAAAACCATAATTGACACAAATGCAACATTAAGAAAATGGCTGTGAGAAAGTATTATGGCCATTTTTAGAAACCAACAAGGCCAGTAGGCTATGCAAAAATTCAGGAATTTATTAACAGAATCCGACAGGTAAAAATTATAGCTGTGAATACATTTTTTGTGAAGAGAAACAGAAAGTAAGTCTATTCGTGTACCACCTTGAAGGCCTTCGCGTACCACTACTGGTACGCGTACCACAGTTTGGGAACCACTGCCTTAGCAGTTTCCCCGCAGTTAGCTAAACCGCTTTTATTAGATGATTCACGTCTTGAATTTTTTGCCTTTACCTAACATTTTCGCGATGAATTTACAATGTAAAACAAAAACGTTGTTTGGCAGTTCCCACGTTTGCCAAGACCAAGTCGTGGCCAAGCAGGGAAGTAAACGGCGTCATATATGTTTGGTACCACTGCGACGGGCTCGAACCATCATGGGAACTAACCGAGATAACGGAGATAACAAATGGTCTGTACCATTACCGGGGCAGAGTGGAACATCATGCCAATACACACATTCAGGTACCCTCTGACTTAGAACTTTCTGTAGATAACCGCCGATGAACCGTTTGTAGTTGTGCAGTTTCAGGCGCAGTGATCAGTTTCAAGCGCATTTAGGGATGATCCAGAATAGACGAAAACAGCCCGTGATTTCAACGTTTGGTACATTCATAGAGACAGAGAACCAGAATTGTACAAACGATTAAAAGGAGTCATCAGCGCGGTCACTGAGAATTTCTTCCCACTTTTAACCTTTTTCCTAATTTACAAGATTTCGAGGGCATTTTGCAGAAACTTGGGTAACTGACCTTGCCCTTGGGTGCAGGAGTGACCCTGCAAGGTGGGTGTAGATGGACTCACGTATACCGGGTGCAGCAGTTGAGATAGAAATTAAATTCCATTCTGGACACCGCAAAACGCGTTATGTCCGCAAGTGCAACAGATCTTCGTGACTTTGTTACTTCCTTTACTGTGCTGTATTTGAACAAGATATGTGCGCAGCAACGCGATGGCACGCGCGTTTCTGTGCTACAGGATAAGCTTCAGTAGTATTGATTATTTACGGGTACCACTAGACTAGAATTTCAACATGGGATATACATTTCATGCTGGTCGCACTTTTGTTTTGAGCATTATTCTGTTTCCATTGGGGTGGGTCGGCGTTTCCTGCAGTGCTTCATTAAAATTGCGATTAAGCAAGTTATATCCACGCGTAATCATACGTTACATACAAGGCCGGCGTTCAGGTTTTTGTAACTATGCCGTGCTCGTATACAAAAGAAAAAAAATGAAACTAAACTCCTTGGAGCCCTTGAACTATACAGGTTTGTAATTTAGTTTGCTCGTGAGTTGTGAGTTTGTGTCCACGAACAGAAATATCTGACACTCAAGAATATTGTGAATCGGAGTTTTAAAAAAGAAATTTTACAATAGTTTATTCCAGAAGACAATCTTCAAACAGTGTAGCATGAAATTTATCATGTACGCAACAAAACATTTAGCACTAGCTATAATCACAACAGAGGAACCCATTCTATTCTTCATAGTAGATGAAGAGGTTACATGGTACCTGTTGCTGTTGGTCATTCACAATAATAAACTTCTTGTTTTCTCCATCTTTTCAGGATATCCCCGAAAATGGGTCGGATCTAGCACATCTTTCCCACCTTCATGTGCCAAGTGTTTTTTCGGGTGCTGATCTTTCTACTCAATTTGACTCCAAGCTTAACGTTGCTGATCATATATTTAAGGTAATTTATTGTGTTTTCAAGATGGTAAAATTGGATGGTTTTAGTTTCGCCAGATTCTTTTGTCCGGAGGTAGTAAACCTATCAGAAACTGTTGTTCACAACTGTTTAGAGCTGCATTAATAAAATGCTCTTGCAAGACGCCATTTCTGCTTTTTGTAAAACACCTAATAGCCTTTCTGATTTTTTTTGTTTTGTAAAATATCTAACAGCCTTTCTATTTTGGCTATAGCGTCTGCTCATGAAAAAAATGAAAAACTCGATGTATGTCGCACCAAAAAGTAAGTTTGCAGAATTACAAAAAATTAAACTTTTCCTGTCAAACAGTTTACAAATGGATCGATAGAATAACAATTGAATACCGGTAAACCAGTATCTGATATTAGAGCTTCAAAAACAAGAGGGTTAACTTTGCCAAATTCATAGTGTTTCCGCTAGTTACACCTTTTTATGTCCAGAGAGGTGATCATTTCCTTCGCGGGCGCGATCTTCGAGTGGTTTAGATATTTGTTGCCAAGTATCTGCTTGTTGTGCGTCACACTACAAGTTGCGAACTGTTCCACGCATACTTACCCTGTCTCACTAAACCAGCTATGTCCAACCGCGGGCCACCTGCGGCCCAGTCGAAGGTTCTGTGCGGCCCAGTTTAGGTTTTCGCTGTAGTAAAAGTATCCTATATTCTAACAACCTGTCCTTATTTTGATAATCTTGAATTTGACATTTTTGATGCAGGTGGTCTTCAGTGCCACTTTATCACGTCTGTTACCACTGAAATTAGGATTCGAATGTTTTCCGTAGATTAGTTTAAGCTGAATTTTCTTTGCTCAGATCAAAGTAAGCCATTCAATGTGCGGCCCTGGTTAAGATAGTGACATAATTTTTGGCTCAGTAAGCCATTTGGGTTGGACATAGCTGGACTAAAAATTTCCAAATCTTACTGTGCAGGGTTTTTCCAACACCGGGCAGTGCATGTGATGCTGCATTGTCTGCAACAAGTCCGAATTTCATTGCAGACAATGTAACATCACACGCTCTGCCCGCATTCACATTAGGTGGGGTCAACAATGGGGCGCCGTTCGTAACAAAAAATATACCGGACACATTTAGTATAAAAAACTGGTAAATCGGACAGATTTCGTTAAATCAGACCAGAGACTGATTTACCTCAATCTGTTCTGATATATTTAAATCTATCCGATTTAGCTAAATCAGACAGATTTAGCTCCAAGCCACTCAACTTTGGCAGTCATGTATAGATAGTGCTTTTTCCCCGATTTAGTAATTTGTGTTATGATGATTGATTTGTATAAGGTTTGTTTTCCGTCGACGATCTGACTTGCCTCACTTTTTGCTGCCTACAGTTATTCTAATTACAGGAGTAAGTATCCAGGCTTTAGGTACAAATACTCGTTTCTTGACATCATACATCTGACATCCAGTGATCCAACGGTTGCGTTGATTCAGTACTCGTTAATTTTCTTATCATGCTACAAACCGTTCCCACGCGGACATTGATATTCTTTAGCTGCGTAACATGCAGTACTTGCAGTTGCAGAATGTGTAAAGTTCTTCACTTTCTTGTTGGACCCTCCATTCAGAATTTGCAAACTTGCGCAGAATTTCAGCTTCTGAGTCAACTTTGGCTCTTACTTCATCGACTTGCGCTCTTGTGTGTAATGATTTGTCCAGATGTACCCGAAGTGTTTAAATTGACACAGTGAGTGTGTTTCCATTATGCCCGAAATCATCCCGGAACTTTTTGACAAACTTACGACCCGAAAAGTCTAGCCTGATTTAAAATCTGTTCCAGCACATTACATTGACAAACTATTCAGTGCCCTGTTAAGGTCTTATATTTTATGTTTTGTGTGGTTGTTCCCAAATCATCTATATATATAAAAAATGCTTTGTTTCTCTGTAGCAGGGCTTCTCAAACTATAGGTCACGACCCCATTTGTGGTCGCGAAATATAATTTTGGGGCCGCGAAACAAATTGACTTGACAAATCAGACATAAATGTTTTTGTAAACTAATGGGACGTTTACACGCATCGTTAATATCTAGACTATCCATCAATGGGGTCGCCTAGAAAAAACTTTTTTTAAAAGTTTGAGAAGCCCTGCTCTGTAGGATAGTCGATCGATAGTGTAGACGTTGTAAAGGATGCAGTGCGTCGTGCGAGACACTGTACAGCTGAGTTACTCAACATTTATTAGCAAAGGTCCGGTTAGACAAGTTCAATACTTGCTGAGGTCCGATGAACTATGTCTGCATGCAACGATGAAAACAAAACTACCAATAGAAGTACCTGTTGTAAATTGCACCAAAATGAAAGTTTTTTAGTTGGAATCTAATAAGACCTGGATGTGCCTTTTTTAAAAAATGAAATATAAGATGTGTTTACTGTACTGTCATACTTGTTTAGCGGGAGAAATTGCATTTCTTATTTCTTGCCACTTCCGAAATCTTGATTCTTTGGTTTCAGATCCTTGCTGTTCAATATCGGTGAGGTCAATCGCTCTTTAGCTACATGCTGCCGATACCATGGCAAACATAGCATGACAATGTCCGCAGAGTATGCTTTTCCGTCTCATCAACCTGACGAAACAGTAGTCTATGGAGCTAATCCATCGTTTTCACCGCAATAAAAATGTCAACTCGTTGTGAACTGTAAATTTGTAAATCACTCCATATTTTTATAGTGAATCAAAAAACATAATATTTTTGCAGTTTCTGCACAAATTAAGCAAGGTGTCGGAAGTAAATGCATTCGGTGATCTGAAACAGGGCAACAACCGGTTAAAGGGACACTTCAGAACATGGCTTGCTGTCTCGCGTGTTTTGCGATGGTTTACTTAGTGCTAAATATGGACAAAATTTTTGACGCAAAACGTCTTCGTATGAAATAATCAACAAAAGTTGGTTTCATTGTGCACGTTTTACATCGGCGTTCTAAGAAAGAAATGTGCAGTTGCAAAGTTCTCACTATGCCCTCGGCAGGGCCGTCGCCAGCGGAGGACCAGTGGTGCCCACCCCCCATTTCATGTTTGGCTCGCCGGTTAGTGCATACATCCGATATTGTGTTAAAAAATGTGGCCCCCTTGTGGCTTTTGGCCCCCCCTGCTGCGAAATGCTGGCGACGGGCCTGGCCCTCGGACAATATCAACATCAGCTTTAGATGATATGATTGATATCTTTTGTGTCTGCAGGCCGTTAGCAGAGGATCAGAGAAAGAAACACCGCACATACGAGTTTTTGATTTGACACATGAACTTGTTTGGAAAAATTGGACTTTTTTCCCCCTTCGTTTGAAAGTGTACCAAGTACGTTTCTTAGTTTAAAATGGCTATTTAGTGAAAAGTTATTTTATCCGTCTGTAATACCTTGTTTATCACGTTAGTAGTACCAAATCATGAACGACGTTCTAATATGAAAATTTTGGATTTGAAAACTTTAGGTTTCTTTCTAAAAGGGTTTTCTGGTGATGTATTGAATGAAAGTTTTTGAGATAGTTTGAATGCGGTCCCAGTCTGCATTCAAATGCTACTAGGACCAGACGTATTATGAAAACACTGTCGATGCTACTGCTAGTCACTGTGCATGTCAGTGGTTCTTAACAGTGTGGTCACCGAACACAGCAAGTTTCATCTGCATTCACCAAAAAAGCGAAAAACGAAACGATTTTTTCAAAGCATAATTTATTAACGCACAATATGAACAATGCATCGGACAAAAAGCCGAAACCCGAGATTGCATCATCCAAGCCAGTGCAATAACCACTGGTGCATATATTTGTAAAAAATACGTATACAGAGTTTTTTGGTGCGCTTTACCGTATGGCTTTAGATAATTCTATGCTGAAAAGCTTCGTGAAGTGTGTATCCGACACAACCACGCAATAGTGAATTCACACGAGTGCATCACTGAAAGATACGGGCAAACTTTATTTTCCATTTCATTGATATCGTTAAACACAGAAAATTGCATGCAAATTTTAATTTTAAAAAATCTTTGACGGAAAGTTGCAAAAAAGATTAAAAATGATTTTGTAAGCTCTATAGGTTGGCAATTGTGCCCTAGCTCTTTTCACTTCGATATTTTTTAATGAATCAGTTGGAGCGAAATGCAAGCACTCAAGCAAATTGTGAGTTAGCTTTGTAGGCAGTATTCAGTTTTTCTATTTGTTTTTAATTTGATTTTGGGTGACGTCAATTAGCGACATGCCAAGGCCTGAATTTTGCTTCTTGCCGAGGTGGTTGACGTGAACGCTCTTGCACAAGGAGCGCTCGGGCTCTTTTACTCAGTGACCGTGAGACGAACACCCAACCTTTCGGTTGAGAGGCGGACACTCTACCACTGAACTATTAATCAAATTCTGCAACGAAATGAGCAGTGCTTCACAGCCGGGCTACTGCCCCACCGAAAGGTGCCTCTGAGTGTATGCCGTGGTTGGGTGAGATTCTGTAATGAGATCCATTAAACCAACATTTGAAGCCATGAAATGGTCATACAAGGGTATTTCTCACTCCCAGCTTTCAATTTTCCGAGTAAGATGCTGCATATTGAAAAATGCGTGACAACGGTCCTGCAATCTGAAAAACGCTTGAAACCACCGCTTTATAACATGACAAAAATGCAAGTACTGCAATCTCTTTGAACTCTGTATTATTTTATTTCCAGAGAACAGTTAAATGAAAACATTTTTGAAAAAAACTGTGCATGTTTGGATTGTTAAGTGGTGGTTGTTACTGAGATTTTCCACGCAAGAAAGCTTAGATGTCTATTTGCTTAACTTGAATAGATTTTGATAAACGCTTACAATATTGACCAACAATCACATTTCGACTTTAAAGCCTGTTGGAATGAATGGTATCTGCTGTTTTGCGCAGATTGGACCAGGCATTGTACACCTTCATTTTGACTGCGCGTTGGGAAAAGGAGTACTTGTACAGAGTCTTACGCCAGTGGAGCCACTGCACCAGGTGCTGACTCATAACTTGTACGCGACTTGGAAATTTCCAACCTGTATTGGAAGAATTTTTTTGATGATGGAAGCTATTCAGGTAGGTGATGAAAAGAACAATAGCGTCTATTATTCTTTGGCCGTGGAGTGTAAGAATTTCTTACGGTATCATGTGACGTACCGACGTGGTTGTTGCGATTACAACACCTGAACACACCCTCTCACAAGGACCCTGCACAGTGCATACAGAAAGCGTTTTTTCTTCCAACTTTCAGAACTATTTATTTCGTTTTCGAACGGAGTTTTTCCTTTGAGAAATAAAGATTCTTTTAAAGATAGCTGTGAACGCTTGAACGCGATAACGTCATCCCGCAGCTGAACCTGTGCGAATCAGCTGAATTTCACCGCTGAGCGCAGTTTACAGGAACACAATTTACACGCTTATTTTGGGTGTGGGAATGCGTTCCCACATTTTTTAATGTTTTTGTTTGTAGCGACATGAAAGTGAGTGAATACTGATTTAAAAATGAGTTTGAAGCTCTGTTGCAAATGGTTAGATTTTTGGGTGCGTTTCCACACATCTTTTTTTAGCACTACACCCCTGCCAATTTATTTACTGGTGTAATATGTTGCGTAGCTATATTACGATTGGGATACTGTTTACTGATTAGGCTGATGAAGTACTGAAAACGTCGTTTGCCAGCAGATAAGTATGATTAGTAGTGTTGTTGGTAAAATTTAGGCTATTTGAGTTTTTGTTTAGATTCATGTGGGTTGTGTATACTGTATGTAGTATATGATCTCTGATAAAACAACAGTGACTTGCGTAACTAAGAAATAGTGCAGCTGTTGCCGACAACGTGGACTTTTCGTCAAAAGGTGGATCGTGACGTCATGATCTGGAACAACAAAACTTTCGCTTGTCAGCCGAAGCTCGTCAAAGAAGACAGCTTGATTACAAAGTACCGTAGATGGTTTGCTCAGTTCTACACGCCAAACAGTCCACGTCTTCAGATGCAAGCAGCTGACGACATGTCGTGGTGAACGCAGTCCGGTTGAACCGATTTTTTCCACGGAAAGAGTTCGCACTACCTGAACAGACTCTGCAGCGTTTCACGTGAAACAATTTGCCCCGTTTAGAAAAACTAAATGTTTGTTGACTGCGATTTCGTACAACATCGTGCAGGAATTACCCACTTCGTGAACATTGAAGCCACCTTGTGATTAACGCGGTTAGGTTTTATGCTGATTGTATGCTCGTGGTTGAAAGTGCTCGCCATCGTCACATGTCGACTTGCTTTCCGTCTACATCTATGCAAAATACTTTCAAACGCATAGCCAGTTTTATCAGTTTGAAAACTCACAACTCACATTTCTCCGCAAAAGTCAATTCAATCTTCCGACTTACTGAAAAGTAGTTACAACCCATAAAGTATGCCATACACTGGGTTTATGTCATAAGCGTCAAAAGGTAGGTACTTTTTTCATTTTTCCTTTCATCTATTTCAGTTAGTGAGTTTTGAGCTGTTAAACAGTAATTTACTGTCAGTAGGCTTACCACAGCAGGCGGCAAAGCTCATTTCGATCCCTGAACGTCATTTAATAGCTGTAAAATCGACTAGTGTAAATAATGATAAGAAATCTACAGGGTAGCAATTTTTTATGATGAATTTTTTCGCTTAATGTCACATCGTTTATTACAACTTATTTTCTTTTACCAAAATATGTGTGTTTTAGTCACTTCGTTTAGCACATTGAATATCAGCTTCAGAATTGTGAGCAAAACTAATGAAGACCTCTTGCTTCAAATTCTATATTATGCAAGCGAAATAATGTTGTTTAAAGGCTTGATTCGAAAATTGATTGAGCCTGAAGTAATTCCTCGAGATAGTTGCACTATTCAAGAAAATTTACTTGATCTATATGCAGCGTATTGAATTAAAAAAGCCTCTGTATGTAGGTCCACGAAACTAAACATTTTTCACTTTCCATTATAAAAGTGAAGAAATGAACACTTATTTTTGAATAAAGTAAAAGTAAGAAGTCGTTCTAAACTTTCATAACAACAGTGAGTCACTGACATTATTAACTTTTCTCGCTTAAATAACGAGAAAAGCATCTTCAAATTGTAGAACACCATCGGCTTTAAATGAAGGCATGTTGTACGTCGTGACTTTTCTCTTTAAAGGTTATTCTGGTTCGCCGTCCTAGGTATTGTATTTATACCCTGCGTTGAGTTTGTTTGACATAGTTTGTGGCCAATTTTATGCTGAAAAATCAATGTTGTGAACATCATGATCTTCTCTGCAATGTTAAAATAAGTTAGATCTTGTTTAATACTATCAGTTACACACGCATGCGTCAAATATGTTCAAAGTTATTCTTACCTGTGCGTTTGGTATTTTGTGTTCCATGATTCAAGTAACAAAACTGAAACACGTGTCTCGGGCAAAAACTGTTTCTGCAAACGCTAAAACCAAACTTTATTGCTAGAGCGGTCAGCAACTTTTGTGGTGGCGTTTTTCTTTCTTCGCTTTTTGAAAGACTTCAATATTTTAATTGTGTTTTTGTGTCGATGTGTTCAGTATTAACATGTCGCATTTAGAAAATGACATCGTGTAGGCGACGTGCATGCCATCAATGCAATTGATTGCTTTACTCTCACCCAGAAGAATTGTACAAAGTATAACTATATAATTTTTCAGTTGAATAAAGTGTCATGCAAATTCTGGTTTGTGATGATTTTTATCAAAGTTACCGACAAAATACGTGTACGGTTTTGTCGAAATCTTCCAAATGTAGTGAGGGAACATTGTCCTGAACATGCAACTCCAAAACCTTGTCTTACATGAAACGCAGCAGTCCATGTTGCTGAGCGAATCTAATCCGATACATTACAGTTTTTCTTCGTGTATAGAGTATAAACCTTGCCAAAATGTTGTTATCTGCGTAACGGAATTTATGTATTTCAACGACCTTTGACATGAAATAAGACGTCAGTACCTAGCCGCGGTTTTTACCGATTTTATTCCAACATGCTTATACCTGCCAACGAAGCCACAATAAGTGTTTGGCAGGGGGAATAGCCACTTCTGCGCTGCACAAACCGCTACGCATCTTGCCACTTTGTCAACTTCTCATACTAACAAAATGTTCGGGTATTGTAAAAAGAAACTTTTGGCAAATTTATTCCACGTATACTAAATAATTCACTTGATCTATGGAAGGCATCATGGCCAGGCTTGTCCATAGGAATGTCATTCCTATGGGTATCCCATGGGAAACATCCCATGGGCTGGGATGGGACAGCACGCATTTGTATTTCCCATGAGATTGCAGATTAACCCTCTCAGTCCCGCGAAAGCCCCAAATCTTGCAGAGTTTTGCAATCCTATAACTCGCCAGGCGATTGAGCTAGAGAACTATCCAAACCATCCACGGATTCAGCAAGTCTTGTAGTCAAAATCGAAAAAATCGTTTTTCGTGGGGGGTTTCTGGAGGTAACGTCACAGTGAGGGCATGTTTTGGAAATTTTGGCCACCTTTGCTCGGCTCTGGGCCCCAACCCATTGACCCACTCTTTTGGCTCAACGTTTTGTTGAAAACTAGGTACAAATCCCCGTCTATAGAGCCCTGGATTGACTTGCTAGCATATCTGTAGCCAAAATTATGAATCAAAAACCCATTTTTTGGCCTAATTCAAAACTTTTCAGAAAAGGCATAATTCGCCCTTTCAGGGCAAACTTTGGCCAGCCATAACTCGGCAGCAGATTGAGCTAGAGAGCTGTTCAAACCCCGTAATGACTAGTGGCGTTGTGTAGTTT
>JGI24158J21664_10013938_pt1 | contig 10584 bp, 4 predicted proteins | sample Ectturendosymbi3_FD_21664 | JGI IMG/M metagenome (IMG submission 21664)
CACCCATCGTGGAAAGTACATACTTGAATAGAGATATGTGCAAGTTTGAATCATCGCAAAAAGATGAAAGCAGATGGCAGTCGACTGATTCCTCGAATGCACACAGAAACACTAGTGCTTTTAAGTGTCCCCAGAATTGTGTTACGTTACGTCTGTAGCTGCAAAGACTGACCTATAAGAATGCATTGCATTCAAATGTTTTCATGCCATGTTGTACTTGTAGCTTACGTACCACAGTGAGTTCAAGTAGCTCTCAAAAGGATGCGTTCTTAATCATCTCTTTGAATCAAGACATGAAGTGTTGATGTTTTTTCAGGATCAGTGTTCACTTCTTGCTGGACATTACATTAATGACTACTTCTGGGCAAAACTAGCATACCTTTCAAGGTGTATGTATTTGACTAGTTGAATCAACACAACATGTCAATGTAAGGTGGGAAAAACTCAATTTTTTAATTGCTGATTAAATCAAACGACTTATGTTCCCATTGATCATTGAAAACCTCATGTGGCCACCTCAGAACCAATAATTCAGCATCTGACTCAATTGTCGCAGAAGTTGTAACTACTTTCCACAGGATTCATGACCTGAAAATCTTTGGATTTTGCACCCCTTCACTGTTAATCCCGCAACAGAGGGAGTAACCCTGTCTGCACACTTGAGAATAAACTCATCGAACTTTCTGAAAACAACAGTCTCAAGCTTTGATAAAGTAGATCTTACTTCATTCTGGACTCATTTAAAAAAGGAATACTCATCATTATCAAAGAGTGCCACCAAGTATCTCGTGGCACTCACCATCTCCAGCTTCAACTGTANCAGTAACAAAATTTAAGGCCCGAAACAATGANNTGTATGTTGCATAAGTTCGTCTCTTATCAAGCCTAAATTAAACCTTATATGCAGAAAATAACAACAATTTCCCCATTAAGAAATTGCATGCCACTCTGTGTTGTTAAATACTTTATTCCTCACATATATCAATTGTCTGTTGTCATTTTGTCGCAATATCTCATAGTGGGCACCCATACAAATTGTAAGTAAAACTGGGCCACAAATGAAAAGGTTGAAAAGCACTGGTCTAACCTACTAAAAATGATACTAGGTACACACCCGCAATATAATTTCACGTGACTGCTTTGTACTTCGATATGCATTAGAATATACAGCTACAAGTGTTTTCATAAATTTTTCAAAGTTAATGCTATTAAAGCAAGTCAAATGAGATTCTGAGACAAAACATGTTTCACAGTTTCTCATGTTACATGTGACTGAAAAAAATAAAACATACCACACCATGATTTAGTTTTAGATATCTGTTCAGAAAAAAGTTTATAAACCACTGTTATACAGATTGGTGCAACAAACTATTGCACAAGATAAAACTAGTAACTTGGGTACATCGTTAAGTGAAACCACACATTTATATTTTGAGTCCTGGGCATGACACTAAATTGCAATTGAGGATAGCGCTAAAGTTCCCAAATTCTGCAGTTTTTAGTAAAGTAGAAACCCTTTAGCTATCTTCGGCTCAAGAGTGGCAAAGTCCAACAGGTTTCCAGCTGTGGATCGAATAGTCTTTAAAGGTCAGACTTTAGTTCTTCAGCCAACAAGACAATCAGCTTTGGTACTGAACAACTAGCAGGCAGGTAGGAAATAATTTTACAATCTGGCAACCCCTGTGACTGAGTCTAGGCCCAACATGTCTGCTTGGTAAAAAGTAGCATAAGAATATATTTTTTTTATTTTGCAATTTGATTAGCAAAAACACACCATTACAACTTCACTAGATAAGACCTAACTTCACTTATATAGATGATGCTTAACAGTATGAGAACTGACATTATTGTATTTCACCTCATGGGGTATTGCAGCAAATATCTTGAATGCAACGACTTTCAAGCAATATCTGTCTGAATAACTTCAAATGTTGAAAAGTCTAGGATTTACTAAGAAAATGGTTGTTGTAAACAAGATATACAGATTGCCCTTAACAAGCCAAGCAAATAGAGCTGACACGCTGAACAAGCCATGTAAATAGAGCTGACAACATTAGCTGCATTGAAGTAGCGCTAACCACCAATTGTTGTTTGCACAAAGTGCACGACTTAAATGACTCTGATTTGTTGTCATGCACCCATACAAATCTGAATGAAACCTTAGAAATGTAACAATGATGCAAAAATATATGTCCTCTGATGATTGCTAGCATGTACCATATATACTCGCATATAAGCCGACTTTAAAACTAAAAAAAAATATCAAATTAGGGGGTTGGCTTATACGTGCATAAATCTGATCTCACACAAATGAACTGACAGCATGCCACTTTTCAGATCATGCACTATCACCGACATTACCATGCAGTCATACATACAGCCATAAAAAGTGAGACTGGACTAAATAAAGTTATTCCGACAAACTGCAACTCAATTTTAATATTAATTTTAACTGTACCTCAAACAAAATGCAACATAATCACATCTGATTAAACACAGTGCACTGCATATTGATACTCTTGTTATTAGCCAAACAACACACCATGGTATTTGGGGTTAGCTTATATTTGAGTTTTTGCAAAATTCCTCATTTTGGGGCAGTTTTATGGCTTATATGCGAGATCATCTTATATGCGAGTATATATGGTAACAGTATTCATGTTAAGACTAGTGTCAATAAAAATTATTTATAGCAAGTCAAACCTCCACCAAAAGACCTAGACACTTAGCAAAAAGAAATGGTTCTACAAATGAAAACTTGAAGGAAACCATGTTATACATGATAAATTCTATTGGTACAAACAGTAGACAAGAAAACCAAAAGCTGATGATGGTTTGCTTAACTTTCATATCATAATGGGTTGTATGAATAGTGCATAGAAATCTGGTTCTTACTACACAGCACAGTAAGTGTTCATTTCACAAAGCAAATATATGCAGTGCAGCCATAGCAAAGCACAAACTTGATCAACACATAACTACTTTAAAAGTTTGATAATTACTATTAGTTTACACCGTTGCAGTAATGTCACAGCATGAACACACAATTTAATAATAACAGCCTAAAATACTTCTAATGTTAATATTTCTATACTGCTTTTATCTAATCATGACAAGGTACCACACAAGATAATGCATACTAAACAATATGCTTGGATTCGTGTATTGTCTTTGTCATGAGACCTAAAACCCTGAACTAAATCCCTAACCCAAAATGTAAACCCATGTCTGGTTTAATTACACAAAAACCTGTCCCATTTTAGTGTCATCTCTACTAGCAAAGCCAAAGCAACAATGGTGAGAAGTGAACTGATGAACACTTGCATATCAGGAATAGACACCTCCCACTCGACCATCCATTTTTAACTCGTGCTGCCAAGGTTTGGAGGCCTACTAAGATATTATGGCAAATGACTTTTAAATATGTGACTGAACATTTCATCACAAATGCCGTCAATAACATGTGAACCAACAGTTGATTAAACAATAGAGAATCACTGTGTTCAAACCATAGAAAAGATTGTTTTACATGCATTACCAATAGTATGTTTTATGGCCTGTAACACTTTAAGCTGGTTTAACTTTAAGGTTAAGCTGAATGGCTTCAAAGCTTATTTTGTGAAGCATAGTCTTAAACAATAACCAACCAACAAAACATGCTGATGTTCAAACAAGCAATCCCTTATTTCAAAAGTTGCAACACAGTAGACAATGTTTTTAACACTGTAGAAAAGGACAATATTGTCTTGCAGTTGCTTATTCACAAAACATTGTTACATACCAATGAAAAAAGCCTACCAATGAAAAAACTATGAAACAAACTTAAAGATAAAAAAGAACCTGTAATTTAAGAATACAAGTTTTACTGGACTTCTGGTCTAACAGACACAGACATATGCAAGCAAGTTACAAACTCAGTACAATGCAATGCTATCATGCCACCATACCCACATCACATGCAGTAGCCTACAGTATACCATTCATCTTATAGCTTCACAAGGACGGAGTTATAAAAGCATTTTAAATATCAAACACGAAAAAGTATAGACGGTTTCCTTTTCATTTATCCAGCACCAAACAAAACCGGCTGCATGTATTAAACCAACGAAAAGTTAAAAGCATACAGTATGAAAGACTTACAGGGAGGTGATCGCCTTGGCATTCAAATTCATCTTTCTTGTTGTTTCTATAACGTCGACAAAAAAGAGAAACAACGAAGTACAGCAGTGCTATCATATCTTACATTGGTCATTTCCAATAGCGCAACTTTTGCAGCACACACTGCCTCATTTGTATACAGTAGCCCTTCGGCTGCTGCTGCGGTGATGATGGCTTCCGCAAAACACACCTATTCCACCCGCGCGGTGAGATGATTGGGATACGAGTTGCTCAATCGCTTTTATCTATTGATGCGGGCTGCAGTGAAGCGTGAAATAGCGGCGTGCGCTGCGTTCTGCCACGACCGAGGCTCTACAATTTTGTTCGGACTTCAATCGCAAGACGCAGCTGTTTGAATGACGGCAAACTAACAGAAAGATTAAGTAGTCAACGACTGGTTTGACGCACGAACACGCACAACATGCCAAGCCGATCTTACCAGATTTGCGCACTCTCGGCGAAGCACCCTCTTGTTTTTATTAGCCCGGTTAAATCAGACGCACGCACATTCAGGATTTGCGCAGCAGAGTGGCGTTTACCGCCTCCAAAACTTTAGCATCACAAGCTGAGATTAACGAAAATTTTACTGAGTGATGCGCGAATGAGCGAAACACTTTTTTCGAAATGGAACAACCGAAAATTAGGTCAACTCTACCGAAATGAGATTGGCACGCGATGCACTTTTTGTCATCGTCTTGAAAAACCACAAGCGATTGCAGGAACTACCACTATTCAGTATTTTTGCCAAGCGAATGGCATATTTTATTTTAGGTGGAGTGAATTATTATTGATGTCTCAANATTTCGGTCAAGAGTCAATCCATCATTGATGAAAAAATTAATTTTTTACTACTGTAAAGCACCATCNAAATTAGAAAATAAATCATTTCCAAAGCAGAGTAACGTGTATGTACAGACTATATCGGATGTGANTAAGCCTTGAAAGTTATGAAGCTACTTTTTTTGTTGCACCAGTCGTAGCGAGACCTTAACATTTTAAATGAAGAATTGAAATTTGGACGAAACTTTGCCAGAATGCGATTGGTTTTCAAAGCGATTTGTTGCGATTTACATAACTTCACTTTAGTAAAAACCTTTTCAGAACCGCAATAAAAATTTTACAATCATTTAATCTCTGTTTACGCAATTCATAAAACAACTTGCAGTGTAACCTCAGTGTTTCTCGTTGCACTGACTGTCTGCACTTTACGTTTTTTGTTTTTTTTTAGAATCAGAATAGAAGAGGCTGAACACAGATAAAGACTTTGCGGTTTTAACGGCAAGTTTTCGTCATGATGTGAGCGATAACAAGACAGAAAAGCGAAAAAGATAGTGAAATAATGCCAGAGCCGTGTGAAAGGCTGTTGCCCCCCACCAATAAAATTCAGATGGGGCCCTTTAATATCACGTAACCACAACTTTACAAAATACTGCTAAAGTGTCCGAACATCCGCGATTATTTTTCGAAATTAACGAACCATGATATTACATGCTTCATCTACCGGCTCTCCATTGAGGGCAAAAACCAGAAGAGAATAAGTCAAGGGGAGAGAGACGGCTCTAACTTACTAATATAATATACATTGTGGGGCCCCTACGAATGGCCGCCCCCCCCCCGACCGGGGATACGGGGCTGCCTTGCCACGGCACTGAGTAATGCATACCTAATCAACTTGTCATCTTGAGATGACATGGTTGCATTTACAAAGGATATTTGCCGGTGCAAAAACATTTAAGTATAAAGTAACCTAAAGTCATAGTGCCTTGTGAAAACGAGTTGGAGCCACTGCAGCCTCTGCTGCCTCCGCCAGTGCCGAAGCAGTGAAAATGCAATGCTAAACAGCTTCCATACCAAGCTCTTAAAATCGACAAAACATTGTTGATACAGCCTCATGTTTTAACAGTAGTCGATCAAGCCACTTACTGCTAAAATATGATCTTGGTGAGGGATGGCAGGGCCACTTCAACTTACCGTGAAGTATCTCTAAAAAAGTAACTGTTCTGGGGTCGTCGTTTCTTCTGAAAGCATTGGTTAATCGTACTATCGCACTGATGAAAAAATCTGAACTTTATGAAACGTACACTTTCTCGGTACACAAGCTATAGAAGCGTGTGTTTTCCAATACAAAGCAATTTCACTTCCGTCGTTACGAGAACGTCCATGTTATCTCTAAAATCACGAGTGTGAATCTTTCCAGTGGGCCCATAACAAAACGCATGACGATATTGAGCTTCTTTTTACACTATACAACTTACTTGGTCTGTCAAAATCGAAATATCTGCAGCATACACCATAAGCCAAGTTTTTACATTTTAAGATCAGTTACACCCGAAAGTGGGCATTATGATCGATGCTTTCGTGCAAAAAAGGTACCGCCCCCCAAAAGGTGCCGCCCGGGGCCCGCGGCCCCCCTCCTTGCTACGCCACTGACTTCCAGTATAGAGAAAGCCTGTTCACAAATGTTAACTTCCAGTATAGAGAAAGCCTGTTCACAAATGTTAACTTCCAGTATAGAGAAAGCCTGTTCACAAATGTTAACTTCCAGTATAGAAAAAGCCTGTTCACAGACTGGTGGAACTACACAAACTTTAACTTCTTGGCTTTTAGAGATCTTCGAACAACTGAACTTGGGCAAAATTTTTCAGATAAAAGAATAAGTGCGTAAGTTGGCCACTGATTTTAACACCTATCAAATTCAATACTACGGTGAAACGTCTGTAGTGGAAGCGTTTTTATCTTCGGTCAATGTAACTGGATGCGATGGAAAAACGTAGATTTTAATGGCCGTAAGTCACCAAACCTAGTATTTTCTCTCTCCAAATAACCAGGGTACATGAGTTAATCTTTGCAGGCAGCATAAAAACCTTCAGCAGGCCGTAGTTTGCCTGCCCTTGCATTTAGTTTAGAACATACTATATGAAAACGACAAGCAATCACTGCTTTTGGGAGGTCGTACAAAAAAAGGTTTCTTCTATCTGAATTTTCTGAAGAAAAACTAGCCACAGATTACGAGTACCGACCTCGTCGCATGAAAATATAAAATACAACCAGGTTAATCGTAAACGTAGCAAACCGAATTTTACGGAAACCACACAATTTTGGCCCAACGAATTGTATCTTTTCTTAACACAATATTTGGCGAAACAACCAATAATTTTGCCCGTTCGTTAAATTTTTGCACGAAAATTTGCTTCTTGATTAAATCTCGACATTTAGCCGAAGTTCTTTTCAGTTTTTACTCAATCATCGATATGTACATTTGAAAACAGGAATATTTTGAACAAAAATTATCAAAAAAAACACCAGTCACATAATAATAACTAACACCAGTCTATATATAACATCACGTAATAACTAATAAATAACATAAAGTAATAATAAATAACATCAGTCACACTTTTGCTTGCTTATCAACGTTTGTTATTGGAACCAAAATTTTGTGATAGTTTTGCCAAACTTAGCAAATTTTCAAACGCTCTGGGAAGCCAGTTTCCCCACTGTCCCCAGGCTGATAAACTTAGGAGGACTATGTTTGATGCAACCGTCGATGGTAGTAAATAAGAAAGAACAACCAATGCACTTGCAAAAGGTGATCATCCCAAGATGATATGATCATAAATCGACTAAGCACTCACGTGGCAGAGCGCGGCTAAAGCAACGAACCTTGATAGGCTTTCCACGCGTTGAAGTTTGTTCCTTAATCTGCAGATTTTTCTGGTGCAGGTTGAGTGCTTCCCTTACCTTGTTCTTCTTCAACCTATAGCTGCAACATGGTAAACTATATAAACTTGTTAAACCGAAAAAAACTTCAATCAGTTGCTAGGTAACATTCCGTAAATTTACAAAAAAGCAGCTAGGCGCCACTCCCGTGCTGCAAGCGAATCGTGGTTGTAACCGAAAAGAACATTAAAGATAAAAGCGTGTTGTTTGCTGGTAAAAATCAAGAACGGGAAACCGTGAACAGGAGCCGGAAAGAAAGACCCTGTTGCCGCACACACTAGAAATGGTACGGGCCGCTAATGATCCCGTTTCTGAGCGGGCCGCGAAACACTTTTCAGCAGTTTGAATTTACTAATTTACCTTTTAATCAATTTGAATTTACCAGTGTGCGGTCCGCTCGCACAAAGCAGATTTGCGATGAACTCAGAATAACTTTGCAAAAATAAAGCACCTTGTTTATATCCACAACAACGTTTTTATTTACAGCCAGATTGAAACCAAAATCAGTCAGGCATGACTAACAGATGCTGTTGCGATCGGAAGCCCCGAATGGCAAGTGCGCAAAGCTTCACACTGTGGCAGCATGCAACAATGAAGTTCACCCGACGAGATCACTCAATTATTGCTTGTTCGTGCCGCATATATATGGGTGTTGTTCTTCGCGCACATTCCGTTCGTGGTGAACTACGCATTCAACGCAACGCCAACGGAGAGGTTGCATGCTGCAACAACTCCCTTCTTTTTACAACAAACCGCACCGATCGCACGTTCTTTTTGTGAAGGCTGCACCTGGCACGACCTTCACATCCTAGTCACAGCACCATTTTTGTTGCGATCGGAAGGCCCGAACGGCAAGTGCGCAAAGCTTCACACTGTGGCAGCAAGCAACAATCGCGTTCACCCGACGAGATCACTCTATTATTCCAAAAAGCCGTTCTGTGGCGACACCGAACGGTAATTAAAAATTACCACACTCCTATGGTTGCGTGTCTTTGTGTAACAGAAAGCAAGGTCGTTGGCATCGACCCTTACATTGACTGAAAAGATATCAGTTACAGTTACTACCATATGAGAGCGTGTATTACACATTTGGACAAAACTTGAAAGGTGACACGAATGTCATTTTTGACCGTGCATACGCTCCAGCTCCCAGTATTTCAACTCAGTCTCCGTGCACTGTTTTTGGTTTATACAAAATTTTTTAACCTTTCAATCCGTCCCTATATCAATAACCCCAGCCGGGTCAGTTTTAAACAAGCTATATAGCAAGCAAAACACAGACACATGATAATGCAAAACATGTTTACCCACGTCCAGTTTACCATACGCCTAACCGGATCTCGCCGTCTCTTGCTGAATAAAGCAACTTTGGTAAGACGAGGCTACTTTCAAAGAATGTTAAAACAGCGACGGGTTAATATGTGTAAATCTTGCAAATTTGTATTAGAATGGCACAGGAAAGAAACAGGCCTACATGAAATTGTCTTGAACTTTCGAAACAATTGTTTAAAGCAGTGAATGAAGAACAAGAGGTTGAACCAAGGAACAGGCGGGTGCGCACTATGCTGGGGGCAAAAAGTAGGTAACCTGNAGAGCGAATACACAATTCGGCGAGATTGCACTGTGCTTGCGTCAGTGATCATTGTGGTTGGAGCGACTGACCTCTGAACAGCGAAGCAACATGGAGAGCAAACGCAATGCAGCTAACGTGAGTAGCTGCGAAGCACCGTGAGTAGCAGAAAGAACGGCATTTGACCTCTGAACGTTGAAAATATTGGAGAGGTGTAGAAGGCGCCTGACGAAGTTTAAGGCTAGACGGTAGGAATGTGGGGTCGGAACTAAAATTTCAGGCTGCGGCTCTGGCTCCAGGAATCTAAAGTTTTTGTCTCCAGCTCCGGCTCCAACATCCAAAAGTTTTCTGCTCCGGCTCCAAAATTACTTGGTCCATTGAAAACTGAAAAACATTGTATTATTTGCAGGGTTGCGGAGCTGTCGTAAAAATGACACAGCTCCAGCTCCGGAGCTCTTCTTTTCATGAAAATGGCTCCGGCTCTAGCTCCGGAGCTTTTAGTTTTCATGGCATGTGGCTCCGGCTCCGGAGCTCTTTTTTCATAGCATGGCTCCGGTTCCAGATCCGGTTTCTGTTCATTTTCTCACATTAATATTTTCAATCGTCTTGGTGCGCCTCAAGTTGAATGGAAAATGAATTATGTCAAATACACAAAACTAAGAGAATATACCAAACTTTTGTGAGTAATTTAATCTGGTAGTTTTTTTGCAAGCAGCGCTCTGCCATGAGAAAATCAGCGAAAAAACAACAATCACAGGTTCAGACGATTCAGAGAACAGTTACAAGCAGAAACATAACCTAGTTAGATAACGGTAATATAAACAAATTCTGGAAAGGCTGTCGTTGCTTTTGACGTCAATGCCTGAGGACCTCTTGTTATTTCTTACGACCAGAATCAAGAAAATGGTTGTTTTGAAAACTACATCTGTGTCCGAGCATTTAAACACACACTAGACCAGTGGTTCCCAAACTTTTTGGATGCTGGGCCAAATTCGAGATTTTATCAGCGTTCGCGGGCCGGACTATTTTGCGCATTGAGAATTGAAAAAAAACTTCCGGTTCCTGAACATCACCTCAAAATCCAGTCGTATTAAACTATTTACACACTGCCAGATAACGCTAACGCTTCAGTTACG
>JGI24158J21664_10013939_pt1 | contig 10584 bp, 9 predicted proteins | sample Ectturendosymbi3_FD_21664 | JGI IMG/M metagenome (IMG submission 21664)
AGTAGCCCTTCACATTAATCGGTACTCAAGAAGTAGCTCGCAGTTTCAAAATGGTTGGCGATCCTGTTCTAGATGCATTCAGTCCCGTCACCACGGGGGGCATTTGGGGGCTTAACCCCCCAAACAAAGCTCCAAGCCCCTCCAAATTGAAACATGAAACACTATAAATCAGTGGAGTTTTTGTCAATTTTTAGAGTGTCAAGCCCTCCCGCACAAACCCAAAGCCTCTGTGGCAGTCCTCTTCCAAAGAAGAAGACCACTACACATTTAGGACAATTCCGCAAGAGCACTGGTCCATAGGAATGTCCATGGCACGCCCAAATTAACANTTAAGAAACCTGCACCCGCCAGTCTAGCTCGACATCGCTCAGTTTATCACAAGATTGTATTCACTCAGGGTTTTATTNGTATAACNTTAGACACTGCGATATACCTTACGACAGGGGTTTATANTATATTTTAACATATACAAACTTTATTACGAGTAATCAAGGGTTAATGCGCAGTTCTATTATGTNTTAGAGGANGAGAGAGAGTACCCTTATTGTTAAGCAGTCACACTACAACCTGCTTAAAGAAATTGGCCATAACTTCGGTAATTCCGTTAGTCTAGCCATTCTAGGATAGTAGCCAGCTACAAGCGTATTCTGGTTCACGAATTTACCAGACCCCACTCGTTCGCCAATTATCCATCCGTCAATTTGGTTTGTTTCAGTTTGGTAAGCCCATTACTGGTCTAGGTGAAAAACTTGGTAAGCCCACTGCTCGATTGAACTGAGCAGCAACACAGGTATAGATCAATTTTGTCGTGTATTTTCATTGGTGGATTCTCATCTCGCGGTCACGCATTGAGTGCGTACGTCTAGCGCAATCATGCGTACGTGACGTCACTTTTCTAGGAGTGAAAGTCATTCGGAATCGTTAGTAATTTCAATTACAATTTTTATCATGGTTTGGACTACGTTTTTCAGTGCTATGTTATAAGATTTTTGTTTACTCTCTCCTAGCATCATGGTACAGTAAATGCGTAAGTTCAATTCTACAATAAATAATGTCTTCAGTGTCCAGCTTCGTTTGGCTTGCCGTGAATTCGTCAGTAAGCTTCTGAATTGCGTTCTTTGGTTATTTTCCTTTTAGTGATCGACGTCTTCTTTTGTGGTTATTTCAGAATCACAAGGCGTTTTATGTTGAGGAGCAAAAACGAACTCAACACCTCCCCGCAGAAACGCAAAGTCCCCCTATTGAAAACTTTCTGGCGATGGTTCTGGATGCATTGAAGACTTCCTGGCAACAGTTCTGTCGAAATTGTGTCCGCAAATGGAACTATAAAATAGTGAAATAAGAAAAACAAAAATTTAGGATATTTTGTTGTGAAGCCCATTTAGCCTCAGCATGTTCGGGATGTGCCGTAAAGTCGAAATATTTTTTTAGAAATCGCCATTGGGGGGCCCCTGTAAGCGTTTTGAGGGGAGGCAAAGTTGGGCTGCTACAGCACTGTCAGGAACAAAAACGGTCACAAAACAAACGAAAAAAGCAGCGGTGAAGTTATCTGACCACAATCCCATTACGAAGTTATTGAGTAGGCTACCTCAATGCAGGGCCGTCGCCAGTGGGGGGTCCAGTGGTGCCCGGCCACCCCATTTGAAATCGGTGCCCCCCATTTCACGTTTGGCCCACCGGTTGCTGCATGTATCCATTACTGTATTTTTAAAATGTGACCCCCCCTTCTGGTTTTTGACCCCCCCTGCTGCTAAATCCTGGTGACGGGCCTGCCTCAGTGACCTCGTGTATTCTGAAAAATGGATTCAGGCGTTTTGTTCCACACTATATACGTAAAAATAACCAATTCTCAAAGCCAGAAAAAGACAATGCTCATCGTCATTTACTTCAATACTTCGCCCTCATTCTTCCATAGAGATCTATTGTCAGCGGGATAGTAAAAAGCGGGACTTGAACCAAAACAAAAATACAAATATAATGCTTACAAAAATGCTGGAAATTGTCCATACTCCCAAAATTTTGATAGCCCCGAAACCGGGAGCCCTAGGCTCAGACACGTAGCCAGAAATTTTGATAGGGGGGCAAACAACAGTATCATCCATAAAATGTGCCTTTTTCTGGCACTTCTTTTGCTGAAAAACTCTGTTCAGATTTAAGCCTGCAAATAGAAAACTGCTTTCATTGAATTGACAAGTTTTAAAAGTTTGTTTTTAGTAAATTGCCAAGTTTCTACTTTGAATGAAAGCCACCATTTGCTCCTAAAATTTTCTTGTGAAAGCATTTGTGAAAATTTCGATGCAACTACAAATGCAAAATCTGCAGTATGCTTTTTTCAGCCAATATTACAGTTGAGGAAGGAGTCATTGTAGCTGCAATTAACGATTGCATTTTTTATATTTACACGCTTCTCAACACACGTTGAATCGAAGCCGTGTAGCGACTTTGCTCTAAGACACCGACTCCCGAAGTAGGTTTACAAAACTTGCGCGCATGTGGACTAAAACGTAGATCTTGTCCAATTCTTGAGCGACTGGTTGACGTATGCAACTGATAATGTAAATAAACGCTAGAGTCCCTCAGCGCATTGGAAAAATATTGGATTTTATGTCATTAAACGCTATGAAATGCGACTGCGGTAGCATTTTTGCACGCTACCTGCACTAAAACTGCTTCCCATAAACGATTAGGTGTTTATCTATCTAGCTTTTCAGAGTTAACAATAAATTTCACAAATATTTTTAAAGACAATTTTTTTAATATGGGAAAGTTATACACGCCCCATAAACAAACCTGCATAGTGCATATATTTGACCCACTCAGTCTGCGTAAAGTGTGGAAACGGTTGTGTATTTTCGAAAACGAAGCCACAATTGATTGTTACCACGGCTCTGCAATAAGTTAGGAAATAGGCCTACTTGTCGGCGTAGCTTAACAAGCGGTTGGTTAGTTGATCTACTCCAGTGGTTCCCAAGGTATGGATCAAAACCCTATTAGGAGGGTCAAAACATGGGTCGCGCAGAGCGATCCAAACCGGAGTTGTAGATTTTCAACGTTATACGACTGCTTGTCTGTCTGTAGCATAGATACCTGAGAAAAGAGTAGATTGCTGACATTGAAAACGAGCTTAGCAACTTCCTGGCAAAAACCATTCACACAATCAATATTTTTTCATACCTTGTTTGAGGCTTGGGTCACGAGATGTTCACCAAACTCAGATCTGGGTCGCGCTCAAAAAAGTTTGGGAATTAAGCGGTTGTAGTCTTTCTTTAAATCCATTAGTGTTTAAATAACAAAAAAATCCAATCGATTAGGAAAAACTTCAATTTAGTTTCATTTTAGTCACATGCGCTTTGTGGAGAAAACAGATTGCAAGCTATCTGTAAGTAAATGGTAGTGTTAATGGCCTCATCACTTACAAAATAAAAAGCATCTTTCTACTTTCGTTAGATTTTTCTGACTCTTCGCGTTGCAGCAGAATTCTTTCAAATCTACCGTAGGAGATGGTGGGAATTAACTTCAGGTGAATGTTGAAGCACTTTAAGACCATGTAGGCCTACAGGTTGGATTCTGATCACTTGAACAAAACTGTTTTTTTACATGCCGGCAAAACAATGGGAGATCATTGAAACCGTTAAGGTTCCACATATTTGTGAGTTAACCGTCACAATACAGTAGGTCTGCATGTCATCACAACTAAATATTTAGATATGCTATTGTTGCTAAACAGAGTCTATGGCCTAATTACTTGATAAAAAGGACTTTGAAACTGAATTGCTTCTTAGCCAAGACTTGAGCTTCAAGGGATACAAAATGCATACCACTGCCATATTCAGGCATTTAGTTGCAAACTGTACAAAAACAAATATCTACGATGTTCAATTAAAGCTACGGCTGATGCTGCAGTCAAGGGTACAGTATACAGTAGGCTATATGTAGCATGCAAGACTCATCAGAGAGGAATTTTGCAATGGTCTTGAAATGAAGTTTACATCACCATTAGGTGGGATACAACAAGGTGGTGCACCAGAAACAGCTGCGAAAAGTGTTACTCCTGCTTGTTTTACTTTCCCTTAGTGATTACAAGCTCGTTCGTATAAATAAGTTTGTATTTCATTATCACCAACTTCCACACAGAGCTTACACCTCAGAAAAAGGTCAACCATGGCATGAATTCTCCAGCATTTGCACTATACATAATGCTTGATCAGTCATGGGCAATTGGCAAACTGTAATGCTTTGATCAGGTTCGACTAAAAGTTGAAGTAGAATAGGTTTTTTAAGCAGTTTCGTCGATTTGCACTGACGGATATTTTTGGCTTACACATAAAAAGCTTGATAATATGAAAATTGTTAGTGCTACTTTCGGAATTAGGGGTAATTGCCCCATGGTTAAGCGCCTGCCTAGGTTTAAGACTTTTCAGCCTAATGGTAAATCCGCACCATTCTAATAGTGAAATTTTCTTGAATCTTACACGCAAAAAATATTTGACACATCAATTTCAAGTGTGTTTTGTTTTTTATTGGCAACATTAAATCGCTAGATTTCATTTATGCATTGGCAACACAATTGGCATCCTTACAGACAACTTTCTAGCTGCTACATATGCTTTGTCTTGTCTTTGCATTCCGGTATTTAATGCAGTTGTAGAATGAGTATTCAGTCATCTTGCTTCTGTGCTCAAGATGTGGAAAAGTTGTGATTTTAAATGTGTTTAGGACAGGTATCAATGGTATGTCATTTTTGCCTGTTTTTAAGCTGTGTTCTTGGTGTTTTTAACAGCTCAATGGGGACTCCGGCACACGGGCTCCTCGATTTAGCCCGAGTCTTCGATTACGATTTACTGTATGTCGGAGAGCGCGAGCTTGCTTACGTGGTATATTTGTGCCACCACCCACGCTCCCACTTCACTAAGTTGTTAACTCGGGTTCTTTTCTTTGGGCCCTTGTCATTGTTCATATATTTTCGTTCCGTGTCCGGCCTTTTGCGTTCATGTTACAGGTGACCTGAATAAAAATATCTTTCGTAGTAGGAGTTTTTCTCGACTTTGTTCGCTTGCGCTTTACTCGGGATCACCGTTTCCCAAAGTGGGTTCCGTGGAACCCCAGGGTACCATAGACAAATCTAAAGGGTTCCACGAGCTCTACTTTCCAGTTTTAAGCAAAAACTGCTGATATTTCCTTTAACGCTTTGGGCCTGGCAGCCGCTATATCGTTTGATCTAGCTTCCCTTTTTCACCGCTTTGCTCATTGGTGATGCGCAGTGTCGCCACAATACTTGGTTATGTGAATCAGGTTTTTCGCGACATGAGCAAACGCAGACCAGTATCGCGTCAGATTGGACTCTACATCAGATGTAACTTTTCAGAATTGCTGCAGTCCAGAAAACAAATAGGCTACACTGCTCTCCCTGAGACGTGCTTGTTGTTCAATTGTTTTTGCTTTATGGTCACTTTCATTGCGCATAATTTTGTTTACAGTACGAAACCTTAATAATGGCAATTTGGATGAAAAAAGCGTTTATGTTTACTTGGCAGTTCTGGCAGGGATTCCTTGTCAACTTAAAATAACCTTGCAGTGTTCCGCGGACAAAAAACTTTGGGAACCACTGCTCGGGATCATACATTAGAGCTAGACATACCATATTTTTGTGATTAAAAACCGGGACACTTCAGAACAATGAGCCTTATCAGATGAATGTGGTTAATGTCGTACTTGGAATATGGAGTTATTTTTTATTCCTATACTTAAGACACCAAGAAAAACTACAATAATACATTTTACTAAGAAACAAAACAATGTTCAAGCATTTGTAGTTTTACACATTCGTCCAATTATAGTTTTCTGTACACAATATTTTCTTCAAGAAGTCTTTGTTCGATTTTCTTTTCTCGTAAAAATCAGTATTAACTGACTTTTACAGATGATAAGGGCTTTCACATTGTGCTCCAGCATTCTGCTTATGTTATCAGGCCACATGCTATTCATATTGGCTGACTGAATGCCAAACCGGGACTTTTTGGTTGACTGACCGGGACGCCGGGGCAAAGCCTTTAAACCGGGACTGTCCCGGTTAAAACGGGACGTGTGGTATGCTAATTAGAGCCCGAGCTGCCCTATGCAATTAAGCATTTTTTAAAACATAATTCATATCGGAATGAATGTTTTTTGAAACAATGGATTTATATAGAACATTGGATTTGAAAATTTCAAACGAACGATAAATCGTCCAGCAACCAGGGCTCCGGCTCCACAGCTCTGCCAACAACTCGGGCTAATATGAATGAGCGTAGTAGGCTGAGGACTTACAGGCGTTATCATTGCTCTGTGCGTACGTTACTCAACAATGGGGAAGTTATCATGAGAATTTGTCATTTATTGTGACGTAACTCACGTCACACACAAACCAATGACATTGCCAGGCAGAATGAGAGCAAATCTAAATTTCAGTGAAGCAAGCTTTGAGCGGTTTTACCGGTACTGGTACTCAGTCAGAATAGATCGTAATGAGCCCGTGTGACGCTGTTGACCTGGGTCACCCCTGTAACAGCCTATTTGAATTTCAGGTGGTTCACCGATGCGTTTTCATAGTGGTGTAATTTTGTCAAAAATAAAGTGTAATTTAGACCTTCATATGGTGTATAGGTAATGGCATCATATTTCACTGCTTGTGGCGTCACAGTTGCCAATTCAAACCATGAAAATATTCTATAGTTTCTTTGACGTGCACTTGTGCTCCCCAAACTTTGAAAAAGCTTCCGCCACCCATGGGCACAAGTGCACGTCAAAGAAGCTATAGAAGAACCAAGCAGCGGTTCAATATAATTTCTTGAATAAAAGTTTCGCACATATGATATATTTCACAAACCGTTTTCCCAATTTTTTGTTCGCTGAACTCCAAAAGTTTGGATGCTTTGCATCGAAGTCAAGCTATAAGTGCACCAAGTGAAGAATGTTGTGCAGGCAATTAACAATTCCAATACAACTGAATATACACTCCGTTAATGTAAACTCTTCCCACAATATGGCGATTTTCGCTATTGGTCTAACTCTGCAATTGATGATGCGTGTTTGCAAAATTTATTCTGAGCAAAAGTTGGGACTTTTAACGAAACGACTTAAAAATACTTTTATAGTCATAGACAGAGGCGAATTTTCATTTTCGGGGCCCTAGGCTATTTTAAATTGGGGCCCTTCTGGAAGGTTTGCGACGACTGATGATGTCATACAAATTAGCACTACACGTGCTTGTTACATTCACTGAACAAGTTGTTCCAATTCATAAACATATTAGCTACTTTATTCTCAATTCCCTCGACATCAGGAACAAAAACAGTAACTAACGAAAAAGGCAGCGGTGAAGTTACCTGACCACTCACGTATTACATATTTATTGAGTAGTGAGTACCTCACTGGCCTCGTGTAATCTGAAAAATGGATTCAGGCGTTTTGTTCCACAATTATACGTAACAATAACCAATTCTCAACACCATAAAAAAAATGCTCATGGTCATTCACTTCAATCCTTCTCGCTCATTCTTCCATAGAGAACTTTTGTAAGCGGCAGAGTAAAAAAACGTGCGTTGAACCAAAACAAAAATACAAATATAATTACTTACAGAAATGCTGGAAATTGTCCTTATTCCCAAAATTTTGGGGGGCTCCCAAAATCGGGGCCCTAGGCTGAAGCCTTTTTAGCCTCGTGGTAAATCCGCGCCTGGTCATAGGGAATGACAATATAGGCAAACTTGGAAGTTAGCATTGCGGCTACAAGTAAACGCAAATATACAGGACAGCTTGTAAGACGCTTTTCTACATTGAATCAAACAGAACATAAAAAGTAAGTATGATTCCATAAACAATGTACTCAATTCAAGAGGCACAGGTTTGAAAATCCCGAAATAATTTATTTGATGAACTGGCAGCTCGCGAAATATTCTCATATATTTACACCTGAAAAAGCAAAACAAATTACCTGCAGTAAAATTTTGCTTTCCACGGCTCAAAATTACGATGTATGTTATATAAGCAGGTCGTTAAAGGCAGACTAGATGATCGTTGAATCAAGAGGTTTATTGGATTTAACTGCGGTCAAGGCAAGGTATGCCTTGGAAAAAAGGCTGCAGTCAAATACACCAGGAGTGTTTTTGTTTTCAACAAGCAAGTTCAATTTATAAATAAAAAAAACAAAAAAGTGAGTCCCAGAAACACCGCGCAGGTGATGCGTAAAATAACAAAAATTATTTTACACATAACACCTGAGCCAGCTGAAAAAGAGCTCCATGAGGCGCGGATGCAGTTTGTGCAGAATTAAACTGTTACTTCGCTTGACTGCGAGAGAACGCATGCTGCTGAGAATCGGTAAAGGAACCGGTACTGTCTCTGCAAAACAAAACGTCGAAGGGGCATCACCGTTGATGAAATAGTAAAAACATGTTAGGAGATGCAATACAACATTGCTACGGAATGAAATATATTCAAATTACTTTTTTCAAATGCAAAGTCGAATCAACTGGCCTACCCCGTTGTAAGTTTATTCCATGAAAACTAAACAAAAATAACACAAAAAATCCATTAGCCTATGGCTTGACCAAATGAAATACAAATGCCCTTCGCAGAGTTGGAAAAACGTGATTTCCGCGAAACTTAGAACTCACTTACCGATGTTTGGGAAATTGCCTAAGCTCTGAAACTTAAAGATTCGATGCTGTCTGCTGGCATATCTTGCCATAACAACAAGACGACCGTATTATAGGTGTCAGCACTCTGAACGATGTACTGTAAGTTGAAAAAACATTTTACCAAAGATTTTGTTTATAACAGTGGTCCCCAACCTTTTTGCAACCGCGGACCGGTCAACGCTTGACAATTTGACCGCGGCCCGGGAGTTCTTCATGATGGTTGTTGTTTTTCAACAGGCAACAGCTGAAAGGGATTTACCGGTTTGAACCATCAGGTAAAGCCGCTGCATGCCCAGAAAGCGAGTGTGGTCACCACCGATATACATTTTGTAATTTCGCGGCCCGGTACCAACAGAGCGGCCCGGGGTTTGGAGACCACTGGTTTAGAATACGCGTCATTGCTCGATTGTTTGATATCGAAGTATGTGAAATACAATTGCATTTTACGACAACATACACATATTTTGCTGTTCCTCTTGACTTCAAATTTTTTAAATACAAAAGTAGTTCCTTCTTTTCGTTATCCATCATTGTGATAATACTTGGAAGCTCTACTTGTTTCTTGAGCATCACTATCAACCTGTCCCTTCCTTTCTATTAACTGCGGCGATTCTTGTCTACCAAGATCTTCAACTTAAGTACAGCCTGTGTACAAGTGACAGAAATCAGCACGCATAGATGTTATTTAATGGAAATTGATTTCTCCATACGGCATCTTCAGTCCAAGTAAATTAAACGTAAAAAGGAGTGGAAGTACGCAAAGCATTTTCGTAATAATCACTGCTTTGCGTGCTTCCCCTCGTTTTTACCTTTAATTTACTTGGACTGAAGATGCCGTATGGTGAAATCAATTTCCATTAAATAACATCTATGCGTGCTGATTTCTGTCACTTGTGCACAGGCTGTACTTAAGTGATTGTGATAATGAAGTAAATATGAACATGTAGGTGCTATACGATGACATAATATCAGGGTTGCCAGATGAAAATTTAAATAAAAAGTCAAACATGCTAGAAAAGGCCAGCACAAAAAGCAAACCGATTATTTAAAGATCAGAGGAAGAGACAAAGTTTTTGTGGTGTTGCTATTCTTTTGTCAGAAGAAAACAATTAAATTACGAAAATGTCACTAGATTTTGCAACACCGTTGGGAACCTGCCGATAGGCGCAAGGCGGTAGCTGATGTACCGCTATACAAGTTGCATGCAATTCGACCTTCGGTGAACGCTGTTCTTAACGAAATAAAAACCGAAACCGACGCAATACAAGCAGATAAATAAAACAAAAGCAGCTCATATAGCATGAAAGCATAAAGACTAGATTGGGAATGAAATAATGCAAGTGCCAAGGTCCGATACAAACACATTCTTCATAATCGGTTCACGCCAAATATCCAGATATGGATCTTTTTTCACTGCTTGAACAGTGAAATCTCTGCAACATTTGCATGAGAGCATTAGTTCAGATCGAATTCTGATAACTGCATCATCTGTAATTGCATTTTGTTTCTTGCTTTAGTTTTCACACCGGATACCAGAAAAAATTATCTCGACACAGCTGCATTGTTAACCGGGGTGACCAGACAATGTCAGAGCAAATTTTGCAAACTCTATGAACTGCGTTCGAGTACGCCAGCCCAGAACTGTTCCGCGACAGTTGGGACACCATCTTTTATTTCGAATCTCGCAAAAAAAACTAACACCAGAACGTGGGGGTTCGGTCTAATACAGCATTTATCTCTAAAATTTTCCAAAAGTGTTGCCGAAAAAAACGGAATAGTAATTATTTTTTCTACAGAGGGAACTTTTACAGCGTAAAAAAGCCAAACAGCCCAATGAATTTTTGAAAACCAAGCGACTTGAGACAAGGCCAGAAAAAAGCCAAAGGAAATGTTCCAGGCCAACCAA
>JGI24158J21664_10013940_pt1 | contig 10584 bp, 4 predicted proteins | sample Ectturendosymbi3_FD_21664 | JGI IMG/M metagenome (IMG submission 21664)
TGATCGAGCACGTTCAATGCAATTTTGTCACACAGAAGCAAGTTGTTTGCTAACGTATACATCTACAGCTTTTTACACGCTGTATCATGGTTCAATCAGGTGCTGAGTTCCGTCGAGAAACTCATCCACTCACCTTTATGTTGCAAACCTACGATGCAGACAACACTGCGGAGTCACGAACTGCCCTGACAACAGCCCTGAAACTGTTTTCTCGGTTTCATTTTGGAGGCTTGTAAAATCTCGAGTCAGTTATAGATTTTCCATATTGCATTCCTATTTTCACTGATGCCTTTCGTTTCGAGGCTGTCATCGGGCATTAAAGAAATAAACTTGTAAAAACACGGACCAATTTCGTACAGCCATGCGGCAAGTCGACAACTGTGCAAAGCGAAAGCAACTGGGTTTGTGATGACATAACGTTAAGGCTGGGCAGTTCTCACGCGGCAAAGAAATAAGGAAACAGTGGTACTATTACGAAACAATAGCATTGTTCACGCTATTCGATAAGAGGTTGGGTAAAGTCCGGCACGTAAATCCTGACGTTTAACCAAGCGAAAAACATTGTTTGTTTTAGGGTATTTTCTATCTCTGTTCCTAGTTCCATGGGCACCAAAAAGGGGCGCATTTATGGCAAAGGGGCACCATTTAAGAGGGCGCCACAGACGTTTGGGGGGCATTTTCCCCAAACTGCCCCCCCCTAGACCCGCCACTTTGTTGGTTAGTTGAAAATGATTAAACTCGGTTTTCGTAGTAACTGTACTGGTTTCGAAATTGGGAACCATCTAAAATTATAAAAAATGTAAACTATTTTTTGCAAAAGTGATCATAAGAGCTGTTTGAGGTACATTTGTACAAAGTGAAGATATGTAGAGTTTTACGAAACCAGTAGAACACCCTCTTGTATTGATAAGTTTTTACATTTGTTGTAAATGCAACAGCAATGGAGATTTTTTGTCTTGTATTTTGTAGGTCTGCTATGAGCAAATTCGTTCACTTCATATACCCACTGCTTTGATGAACCTCCGGATGAAGAAGTTAATAAACAGGAACAGTTACTGTCACCACCAAAATACTCCGATCATCTGGAAGGAAGGTCCGTGACTTGAACTTCAATAATCGAAAACTGCGTAAACAAGCCAATGCAAACTGTGGGTTTAGTTTGACACTGCCAGAGTTTACAATTGTAAAAAATATAATTACATTTTTTCCAAATTTGTTTCAGCGACTATACAGTATACTGCTGACGTTTCTAAAATATATCGAAGACACAAGCTTCGAAGACAAGAAACTTGCTGAAAATCCCTGGATTGGCTGAATGTTTAAACGAGTGAAAGTTGAAAAGATATCATATCAAAGCCTTCATAAGAAAAAAAACAGCATCTCTTCAAAGTAAATCCACTATGCTGTCACCAAAACTTGTTTGGGTTGGCGTAAATGCTTTTTAAAATAGAGGTTTGTCTTTACTTTGTGTCAAAACTATCGTGCTTCTAAATACCTTTTATTTCTAACGGTCTTTATTTCTCTGAAGCGCCTACACCCAATCTACAAAAATTCGGGGTTTATGATGTTTTTTACGTTTCTGCTTATGACGTCATGTTTCAGTTTAAAGAATTTTGCGGTCATAACGAACAGATCAATAACAACATGCCGCTAACAGGTGTCGTGTGATATGGGAAATTATTAAAGAAACTTCAGACTTCTATTTTTCAACTGTTTCTTTGACATGTACTTTATATGACACGAAACTAGCTTTTAACCTCCCATCAGCCAACTCTCTTTATCCGACAGTGCACAAAAAATTGATGAGCGGCCAAGTTTTAAAAAAGTATTTGTTTTGAGAATTCGGAATATTTCTAATAAATTGGCCCAAAGAAAATTGTTACCGTGCATCAATGGATACGAACCAGTAAGCAGACATCACCGTTCAGGCGCTAAGTTAGTCTTTGCCTAAACGTTTTTATTCGAATTTGTTGTTAAATTCCCAGCATGCAAGATGCAACACACGGGGAACTTTAGATTATGTATTCTGGTTTCAAAAATCCGCTACCCATCAGTTGTAATGTATGTGTACTGCAAAAAATTAGGTTTCATCACAATGTTTTGGTTTGGAAAATGGCTCTGACATTCCTTTTCCAGTTGGCTTATGGTGCACAGTTTCGCTGTGTCGCAATCCATTGCGTACTCTTTGTGCTGTGGGTAAACAAAAGCGACGACTTGTGGCGATTGCTGCGCACGCGTTGTGAAACCTCGTTCTTTCGCCAACGTTGTTTTTTTACTATATCCCACTCACAATGAAAAAGGTTTCCGGTATCAGTTTCAATGTTGCCCGGTGTCGCAAATTCTTGCGTTCCAACGCGTTTAACTCAAAGAGTTGTAGATAAGCAGGCAATGTGCCTGTAAGTTTCCATGTTGCGCAATATCGAATCAATGTTGGTACAAATTGAATTTGAATGTTATCGTAAGTTTTAATGAAAACGTTTTTCAAGTGTTGTCTTGTCACTGCGGTGCTTATTCGTTCTTTTACAATTCACACTCAATTTTACCTGTAACTCGTTTACGAAGCACAACAATCATTTTTGTCCGCAAAGATTTCATAATCATGGTTCTCATAAGACTATTATTCGGGAAATAATCCAAACGGAGTCTATTCACGTCCAAGTTGGGCATCCTAATAAAGATGTCTTTTTTATCTTGCTGTAATTAATATCCAACAAAAAATTATTTTTGATTTTTACTATCGCAAAACCAGAAGATAAACCGATCACATAGCTGCTTCTGTTCAGTGCTGGATTAAGGTCGCGCGGGGCCAAAAGCATATTAACAGCCCTAAGTTAAAAATACCCTTCAACACCTGTTAAATCATGAAATGTGTGGGCAACCATGTGACCAGCATCAAACGTACTGAATTCTGTAAGTACGAAAAACCTGTAAGTGCTCAGTGCTATCTGCAACTGCAATAGAACATTTGAATTAGGCTACTCATTAAGTTATGGAACGACGATAGCTCAGTAGCAGAGTGCCCCGCTTTCAATTGGTAGGTTGGGTGTTCGAATCACGGCCACTGAATGAATCTTTCACCTCAACCGCCCCGGCAAGAATCTCATTTCAAGCTTCGGCCTTCCCCCAATAGCGTCACCAAAATCAAATCAATTATGTAAAAAAACACAAAAACATACGGAAATATGCTTTAAAGGCATGGCAGTGAGGAATTACGAAATCGACGCTAACAATGCTAATTTAACTGTCTGGTAGGGTGGCCTGTCTTCATTGCTTGGGTGGTCCAATACTTCTGCAAATCACCATAAAATACTTTAATCTTCAATTAACAGCAGTTTCATGTACAAGCATTCAATTGATAACCTTCGCTAAACTCCTTATGGCAAATTTTTCAAAATAGTGACTTCTTAGTCTGACAACATCTATATTATATAATAACGAAACAGTTAACACAAAGTACCGTGGAACCCCAAAAGCGCGAGGCCTGTAATATTGTTACATATGCTACTATTGTTAATCAACTACTGCTTCTGTTTAGATATACAACTAATATTTCATGAAACTCTTTAAATCAGTGGTTCTCAAAGTGGGCGCAATGACGGGTAAGGGGACGAACAGAACAAAGAGGGCGATAGAGGGGCAAAACAACACAAAGGGGGCGAAAACGCTCAACCACTACCACCAATCGATCATTGAGTTAAGTTTAGTTAGCGATCATTAAGTTAACTTCGGCTGTGACCTTATTGCTCTCAAGGCAATGAAATCGCTTGTTGATTCATAAGCGAGGTGATCTACGGCTGTACCTCACTAAAATGTTTCCCAATATTTCGAAGCTTTGTTAAGGCCATTAAGCACATTCATTACACTGAACTTTGGACCACCGTGGTATGCATCGATTTCTTTAAACAAAATTCTTAAAAATACTATACCTTGTTTGCTTTATCAGACTTGGGGAACGACAACGATGTGTCGAGAGTGAAAAAGGGGAGATGGAACAAAAAGTTTGAGAAACACTGCTTTAAATCGTGTAGTCTTTTGGGCCCGCCACTCAAGTCACTCGGACTTCTTCAGTCATTACTCGCCAACCGATAGAGCTAGAGAGCTAATTGAACCCTCTGAAGATGCAGAAAGTCTTCTACTTTCGATTTTGAAAAATTGGGCAATTTTGGGTTTGAAAATTTTGTGGGGTAGCATGACGCCATGGGGCGGTTCCGATGGCGTCATCGGAACCTGTAAAACATTTCAAACGGCAATTTACCTGTTTTTTAAAAATAATCTAGAAGAAAATGCGCATATTTTGAGGCTTTAATTATGCATCTAGCGCAGAAAAAGTTTGGTGGGAGAAATTCTCACCATCCAGTATAAATCATAGAACAATAGTAGCGTGCAGGACAGTGTTATCATTCTCTACGAAAAGCACATTAGACAATTAAATCCAATGGAGTTTGACTGACTACACGCTTTGACCCAAATAGGTTAAGCTTATTTGTCTGTAGTGGTCTTCGAATGAGTTTTGTTGCTGCAACTCGCTTCTTTATCCTGACGCAGCCCGCTGAAGAAATGTACTAAATTAAATTAAACAGGCCGTAATATGTTGAAACGTACACCTGAAAAATGCGTTTGGCTCTTTCGTTAATAGACAAGAAGTGCAGCTGCGTTTGCTTAAAGTGCTTTCATTCTCTGAACCTCCAGCAACTTTCTATTTTCACAATAGGAATCTGCTGCTTGAACAGATCCTCAAAAGCATTTTTACAGTCCATTCAAGTTAAGTTATGGTGATGCTGAAAAACGAAATCACATCAGCAAAAACATGCAATTGTCTTTCATCATTCAAATTTTGAAAAAAAATCAAGGTACTGCCTAAGTGCTTGGTTTTATTTCTTGGAACATTTAGTTTTTATTAGGACTCGTATTCAGCGTGGAAAAAGTAAGTTACTTCAATTCACGAAAATTACTGCCATGTCCAGTGATATAGTTTTTGGTGATTCCCTGACAGTTCTTTCACAATTTAAAGACCAATATTTGATTTCCAACAATAATTCTCCACAAAGGTGGCACGAGCTTATCAGTCAGCAAATTGTTTTACGGGAAACTCGTTTACACGTGTTTTGCGCATCTTCAGTTTTGAAAATTGCAACAGAAATCTTACAAGTGAAATGTTGAAACAGCTTTTCACTATCGGCAAGACGATACGTAACTGTGCCATGCATCAACGAATATGCTCCAGAATATAAATAAATCGCATATCTGCATGGCGATAATTGCTTCTATGCCAACAACACAAGAAAAGGGTGGAAGATAACATTAAATGGTTCTTTTATTTGCAAAAAGTACACGTTCTCTATGCAACATGAAAGCCGTTTCATCAGGTGCAGAAATAGGAACTTGGTAGGAACAACTTGCCCGCTGTAGATAACCAGTCTAAGTGTTCCTTTTTCTTGCAATGGCACCAAAGCTTCGATTTGATTTTCAAGATTCTTATTCAGGTAAATGCAATTGGGAATTGTTAATATCTCTCTTAGTGCGACAACCGATAGGTAGCACTAACGTATTGGTTCTGGTGAAAGGTGAACAAACTAGCTTGTTCCCTGAAGTGAAGGCAAGCAGACAGGATGAAGTTAAAGAAAAAACGCTCTTAACACTGAAGCTTTTCAGTTGCCTCCCCAGAGAAAATGAAAACACGTATCAGATCAAATTTTACTACATTTTTTCCAAAATTACAATGTCGTTATATCGAAAAATCTGGCTGTGAAATTTAAGATTCAGTGTGAAAGTCATATGTACACAAACAATAATTCCATACCGAGCCTTTGCGAAAAGGGTTGATACAGCAGCTCGAAATGCTTATGCCTCAATGATGTTACGAAACTTTTGTGTTTCATTCAACAAGAAAGATGAACCCGAAGCTGGGCTAAAATCGCCCAATGACAGAAAACAATCGGACGACAAAGTGAAGATGACTTCCAACTAAATATTTTTCCAATAAAACCAGCTAATTAAAAGTTGCTTAGCAACAAACAATTTCGTCTTTCACTACTAGAACTCTTCTTCAGTCGGTCTTATAATCAGTTCATTAACATCAACATGGGTGGAGCACTTAGTACGTAGATTACAGCATCAGTTACATCTTCAGCTTGCAAGCACTTCATACTGTTGTAAAACTCCTTGGCTTGGTCAGGCTTTGATTCTGGGTCATCAGCATAAAGCCTAAGAACAAAACACAATCTATACTAAAAAGTTTGAAAAAAATCAAAAAATGCTATATGGCAGCAATTAAAATTTGCAAATCTTCAAGCGTCCTTTTCTGTACGTTCATTGGAAATTCAGAAAACGTCGCGTGTTTATCAGAAAACCATATTCTTGATTATGAAAATATTAGAGTTTGCAAAAATCTTACGATTTTCAGCTGAGTTGCCGACAGGGTTTAAAAATCACAGCAGTGGCGGATCCAGACCAGGCGTTTAGGGGGGCAGTCAAATTGGGGGGAGCCAAAAATGTCTTCACTTGCTTAAATACCAAAGGTTGTCTGCGACAAAAGAGGTTACCTTTTGTAGGTCAAAAAGTGGCTATTTTTGTTGGTTGAACTGTGTTATTTTTCAGGGAATAACCACAGTTTGAAAGCGCTTTATATCATTAATTCAGAAAACGTTTGAAACGGGTCCCCAAACAGTGGGCTTCGTTTTTCACAAGCTACACAGATCTCGTATATTTACAAAATGTATTTAAAAGGTATAAAAGCATGTTGCGCGCTAGTGTTTGCCACTGTTTTGGCTTTCCGTAGCGAAATCAGTGAAGAACAGTGTCTGAAACGCATTCCCAACCTGGTTAGAAGTAGAAATGTTCTTCTTAGACTTGGAAGTGACAGCTCATGTCCCACGATAGGACTCAAATAGAAAGCTAAATGACGATCATGTTTGCAAGCCAAGCTTGTGCATTTACACGTACATTAAAGACTTATTTATTGCTGAAGCGACAATTCAAAAACAACACACGAATGAAACGCATTTGCCGGTACACTATACTCCCATTTTAGNAAGCTTTGTTGACTATCGTAAAAAACGATCTCATAATCGCATGATAGATTTACATTGGGCCTTAAAGCATATTGCCCCAAAATGCATTTAACGCCATTTATAAAGGTAGATTTTCAATCAAGTGTTTAAATACCGTTTCACATTTTTCGACACTGGGTTGCTGATGTGAAGAAAAAAACATCAATCCCACTAGACCAGGTTATTAAAAATAGTTGTGACACTTTTCAACAGAAGCGGAAGCAAGCGGACTGAGCCCCACAAATCCACATTCAATACCACCAAAGTCAAGCTCTACTCTCCCGATGAAGTCATTTTTCAATTCATTGTATACTATTACGAAGCCCCAGAAGAAGCTCAAAGCCACCCGCAATACTGTTGATCTGGCGATGGATCTGCTTTTATCCAGCCAGGCCATAAAACACAGAGGAGAACCAGTGTATCACCAATTTGAGACCACGAACCTTTGCCAACACCACGGTCAGCAGTAAAAAAGTTAAAGATTTCACGAGAAGATTGCTTTTTTGCTCAAATTTATATGATGCAAGCGGAATGATCTAGCAACCACTAAGCTTAGTATTTTTCTGTCGGTTGCAGATTTCGCTAACCATGCCAAATTTGTCTTTTCGTGGCCAGTGTGAGTTGTCTATGGGTTTGCAATTGCAACAAAAGGATCAAAACGCACACAGCCACCAGTAACTGTTGCCTGACGCTTCGCCAGGTGGGGGCAAAAGGCGCCGTCATTCCACTAATTTTGGACTGCAAATATTCAAGTGGTGAGCAAAAATTGTTATGACCACGTAAAACCAATTATTCAATCCACTAAGCTCTAGATAGCTCGTATTTTGCCAAAGTTTCTGCGTTAAAGCTATACGCGTTCGAAGTGAGGGGAGGTTCGGACAAGATTTAAAAAAATCAGGAAAAACTTCCCGATATTATTGGGCAAGTTTCTGAAACAGAACCGTCGCCCTGCAAAATTCGTCTATTCGTGTTTCCTCAAAGTGGCGCAAAAATTCGGGCAAATTCAAATTTTTGCCCCGCCTAAAGCCCAAGGTCCCGTATGCCTCTGGTTGGAGCTGTGCATCATGATTTGTTGAGGTGCGTCGCTGCGCGCAGTAACCAGGGGCGTAACGGCGTGGGACAAGGGACACGATTCCCCGGGCTCCATATCACTATGAGGGCGCCGAAAAGTCGTAACAATGTCACAAGAACTTCAGTGCAGTGCATTTGCTTCCGGAAGTCCTCAGGTTCGAACACAGGGGCGCCAAATGTGCTTCTTGCCCCGGCGCCATCTAACCTCGTTGCGCTCCTAGCAGTAATTCAATACTCCTCTGCGTTGTCCATGTATATGAAGTGAGGAGTTGCACAATTGCACAGTTACGTAGGTCATAATTCTTTGAACTAATCGAGCATGTTTAATGCATTTTTGTCATATAGCGGCAAGGTTTTTGCTAACGTAAACATCTGTAGCTTTTTACAGGCTGCATTATGGTTCCATCAGCAAGGACGTAATGAAGGGGCAAGGGGGCACAATTACCCGGGCCCCGAATCACTCTGGGGGCGCTGAAATACTGCGGGGGTGCCAAAAAATCCCAACAATGTCACACGTAAATTCTTCAATACAGTACATTTGCTTCCGGAAGACTACAGGTTCGAACATGGGGGGCGCCAAACTTGCTTCTTGCCCCGGGCGCCATCTAACCTCGTTACGCCCCTGTAAATCTGGAGATCACTTTTATGTTGCAAAATTACGATGCAGACAAACTGCAGACTCACGCATTGCATTGGCAATAGCCCTGAAACTGGTTTTTCGTTTTCATTTTGGAGGCTTGTAAAATCTTGCGTCAGTAATAAGTTTTCCACATTGCATTCCTATTTTTATTGCTGCCTTTCCTTTTTTTCAGGGTCATCAGGTATTAAAGAATAAACTTGTAAAAAAACAGATCATTTTCATAGAGCACAGCAGCAAGTCGAGAACTGCGAACACGACTGCGTTTGTGAAGGCTGGGTAGTGTTGCCAACTCTTCTTACAACGAATATACCAAATCTAATCTTAAAACATACCAAATATATACCAAATTTATATCTGTAACAAAAACGTATAATTCAATGCCAGTTTTTCAATGCCTTTTCATTGTTTCACGAAGATGATTAACAGTTGCGTTGTGTAGTGCCATCATAAAGAGATGTGGCAAGCTCATTTTCTGCCTTCTTATCTTTAGCAGTGACAGATTTATTAAACCACTAGAAAATTTATCCTTCCAAGTCCAACACAGTGCATTTTCATTTCTTTTGTGGTCCAGAATATTATTATGCTCTATAATAGCCGACAATTTTCTTTTTTAACAGTTAGCAGAAGGTAGCACCTTTTGAATATAGTTCTTTGCAAGCCACTCCAGCTCTATCAGCCACTCTTAGCTAAATTTTCTGCCACTCCCGTATGCAGCTTTCCCACATTTGAATGCATTTTTGTCTGACTGAAAGCGCATGCTAGAGCTAAGTTCAAGTTTGCAGAATATCTCAGCTCTCTTCCAATCTTGCTTTCCACTTACCCAAAGTGCATGTTTATTCCCATGTGAAGCAAAATCACTAAACGTTTTTACAAAACTTCAACACCACTATCGGCTTTTCTGTTTTCGCTTTGTAACAAACCAAATAAACTGGTTTAAAATCTCAACTAAACCCTCTGACTAAAATGTACCAAATACATACCAAATTTTTCATATATACCAAATAAAAAATTTATATACCAAGCACTTTGAAAATATACCAAAGTTTTTAAATTTGGTATATATATATAACAGTTGGCAACACTGAGGCTGGACAGTTCTCACGAGGCAAAGAAAAAACGAAACAGTGGAACTATTACGAAGCAATAGCATCGTTCACGCTATGCGATAAGAGGTTGGGTAAAGTCCGGCACGTAAACCCTGACGTTTAACTAAGCGAATAACATTGTTTGATTTAGAATATTTTAAAATCTGTTTCTACTTACATGGGCACAAAAAAGGGGCGCATTTGTGGCAAAGGCGCGCCATTCAAGGGGGCGCCACAGAGGTTGGGGGGCAGTTGCCCCACACTGCCCCCCCCCTGGATCCGCCACTGAATCACAGTGTCTAGACGCAACTTCGATCATAACTTGCCGGGCGATCGCGCTAGAGAATCAACGAACTGCACAAGATGCGAAATTTCGTGTAATTTCCGGTAACGAAAATAGGTACCTTTGCATTTGAAATTTTGCATGAAAGTGTGACGTCACCATTACAACCCTGATAAGGCACTGTGACGCAACACAAAAAAATCAAATGTTAACAAATCTGTTTTGTTAAAGAAAGTACAGAAAATCTGCATCTGACGATGTCTTGATTAACTCTCTAGCGCAATCGGTCGGCTGGTATGATCAAAATTGCCTGAAAAAACAAAAATTTTAACATTCCGCTTCTCAAGGGATTAACGGACAGCAACGGCGAGCCATCCGAAGTTCGCACATAATACTAATAGAACAAAACTTGGCAAAAAGCGTTTTACAAACACTAATGCGAAAAACACAAAATGG
>JGI24158J21664_10013943_pt1 | contig 10582 bp, 9 predicted proteins | sample Ectturendosymbi3_FD_21664 | JGI IMG/M metagenome (IMG submission 21664)
GAGTAGAGAAGTAGACGCTACTCGCTTAACTAACCCACAATAAGAAAATAAATAGATAAAAGTTGAAACCAGTTTAAGCACACCTAACTTGTACTAATACAGCAAGCATATGGCGAGTTACGGTTTTCCCGCAAATTTAGGCTTGTTTTTTTGTGGAGTTGCGGATGTTTTTGAACACTTGCGGGTTGCTTGTTTTTGTACTTGTTCTATTCGAAATTTTCTTGTTTTTTGGGCTTGTTTTTGTAGATGTCTGTTTTGCGGATTGCTCTTTTTCAAATTTTGAGGCACTTTTGTTGTTTGAATTTACTGCTAAAAGCGTATTGGGCGTGTATTTGTGAAGACTTGCTCATTTTGGGCTTGTTTTTTCGGATTTGCCACCCGATTCTTTATTTGATTTTCTTGCTAATTTTTCGATTTGTTGAATTTTCCTGCCAACGCATTTTGGGCTTGTTTTTCGGTAAATTTCCTTTTTTTGGCTTGTTTTTCAAATTGACTTGTTTGTTCTTGGAAAATCACTTGGCATGACTGGCTGTGACACAGGAATTCATAATTGGATAACTTTAGCTGCCTGTTGAACAGAGGTGCACATGGATTGGATTTTGGATTTTTTGGATCCGGACTCCGGCTGCTTCCAATAGGATCAGGAGTGAGGTTTTCTTTCCTGTGGCCGGATCCGGGTTGGATTTGGATTTTGGGTTTAGTGAAAAAACGTTACCGTTTGTTTGGTTGACATATATTTATCCGGGCTCAAACAGGAGTCGGATTGCTTGAATGGTAGTTGGTACCGGATCCGGATTGGATTCGGATTCAAAATTTGCAAAACAGGATTGAATCCGGCCTCAAGAAAATCAGAGTCCGAACACCTCTAGTGTTGAAAATACATTCATCACTGCGTCAGAGCAATTTGCAACTGCAAAATGAGGCTACGCAAATATCTCGTCGAATGCCAGCAGTCCAGCATAGGTATATGGCTGGACTGGATGGCGCCTAACCCGGTGTCAAGCGAAATTTCTGATTTCACGCCATATGCGCATGCACAGAGTATTATTCTACTCCTACAAGTCAAGTCAGGGTTACCAGCTTCAGGTTGGCCCTTGTGTTGTGGGGCCAAATTTCAGAAATTTGGTCAAAATAACACTTGTGTTGGCCCCAAAATTTTCGTTTGCCCCTTTGGCTCTATTTTGGCCCATTTCGAAAATACGCCGGCCCCTTGCAAGAATTAGCTCTGACCACCCTGGGTCCTGTCTGAGAAACCACATTTTTTCACTTTTTTGATTATCCTAATTCATAGCAGATTTTCACCAAATTCCTATATTTTGAAGGTTTTTGGTTACAAAATTTTGTTAGGATCCTTAGAGTTTCTGAGTTAAGTGAAAGTAAGTTCATCAGAATACCTGTAATTGCTGCAGTTGTGGTGTGGAGGTAGCACTAGCAGTGAGAACTGTTAGTTGTTGCCTAACTTAGGGCCTACTGTTTTTCAGGTGGTGCACGTGTTTGTTGGTTTTGTTCAGATTGTTGTTGCATTAGCACTTATCGAAGGATGATAAATTTATCTCAGTTTATGGCTACACATGGAAATGATGAAGTTGTTCTCTTGCCATCTTTCATCACATACTTGTTTTGCTGTTGCGCTACAATTGCAATTGAGAAACATTGCCATTTAATAAATTGTTAATTAAGAATGGGTTCATACCACATTAACTGCTGATAAGTTTCAAAAGATGGTTGGCCCTTTTGTTGGCCCCATGTCTTAGAATTTGGTTCTTTCAGGACTAGATTTGGCCTCTTGGCAAAAAGTAGATCTTGCAACCCTGAGTCAAGTCATGTTTGCTCTGTTAGTACCCAGCGATGATACACATTTCAATCAACAAAGCTTAAAACAAACAGCACAGGTTGGGCGAAAGACTGCCAAAACAGTCAGTTAATCAAGCCCAGCCTACATTTAATGACTGTCAAATTCAAAAGTACAGGTGAAGCATAAACACAAGAGTTCAAAACGAAATAAAAACAAAACCAAGAAACCAAATTTGTTCTCAGTTTAAGGTCATCGCTCAGAAACATCTTACAAATTATATAGTATATATAGGCTATCACGTAAGAGTCAATACCCAGCAAGCAGTCGCAATTTCACTGGATAGAATATCAAATACAATGAGAAAACTGATGATAAGGGCTAAGAGTTTGGTGTTTAGGGAAGTATGTCGGGCTAGGGTTTATGTTAGGGTTAGAAAAAAAAAATAATTGAGGTCTACGATTAAGTTTTAGTCATATATTTTTCAGTAGCTATAGTCGTTCCCGCACTGTAGCTTGTTGTGGGTATCTGACATCTAATCAAAAAGTTTTATCAGCACACATCAAACATGTAATCGCCAAACTTTATTCCTTTACTCAGAGAAGCAGAATAACTGATAAACTATAATAGGTCAGAAATTTCGCAGACGTCAGAAATTTCACTTGACACTGGTTTGCAAGATCGAATCTTGCTAAACTACACAACAAGGTTGCCAACCTGTCTTCACCAAAAAAAGCCAGACCTTGTCCCAATAAAAAAGCCAGATAGCAGTTTTGAGCCATATACACATATAACATGCACAACCACACACAAAATAGACATTAAAACTCGTCAAAAACATCGATACAACACAAGTCCAATCTTTCGAAGCACATTCTTTCCCCGTAATTACACTGTCATGCATTTTTTTTTATCAATAACATATATCATTTTTATGGCAACAGTAAAATTTTTGCAATATTCTGTGCACCCTGCATGCATGATAATAGACCCTTGTTGCAAGAGATAATTTGTAATGAGTATGCAGCTCAGACAATGTTTTGCCAGAGCCAAGCCTGTTCAACTGAAAATAAGTTGACACAGAACCAAAAATGGCCAAGAAAGCCCACTCTTTTTAGTTTTAGTGAGATATAAATATTTTTAGTCGGTTTTAATAATTCAAATTGTTGTCGCTGCAATGCAAGTTATTCTCATTTGTTGGGTTTCATTTGATTAGGCCTACATACTGTACTGCACCTATGGCATAATTGCCATATATGATTTTTGGTGCATTTTGTGGATAAAATTTTGTATTTGTTTTTGCAATATTTGCTTTGTACAAGTGCTAAAATTTTCAAATTATAATCAATGTCACATAACAAAATGTACAACGCCACCGAGGTGCTGCAGATGGTTTATTTGCCTGATGGTGTGATATCTGATGATGAAAGTAGTGGTTGATGTTGCAGTCGATCCTGGCTTTGAAATGAATGATCATGAACATTATGTCCAGGATTGCAGTTTGGACGAAGAAGAATTTGTGAAAATAGCACAAACTGGCCAAAACCATCTGAATGTTGAAGTCTACCAACCACCAGAACCTCATGATGAAAACCCTGATGATGTAAATGCAGCCACAAATGAGGCTGATATCCCCAACTGGCCCATCAGTCAACAGTTTACTTGGCAGCAGAGGAAACCTTCATCTGCTGAAATAGATGCAACATTCACGGAGCAGGTTTTTCTCCTCCTCTAGATGAAATACTTAGTCCAAGGTCAGGTGGTATTTCAATCAGTTCATGGACCAATCAGTGTTTTAGTTGATGGCTCAGGAATCCAATTTGTATGCAGCTGAGAAGAATGTCCTTCTGGTGAAAACTACAGCAGCTGAAATAGAGCAGTTCATTGGATTGCATGTGCTGATGACTGTAGTAAAGATGCCATCCTATCGTATGTATTGGCAAACATCCACTCGCTATGAGCCAGTTGCAGGTGCAGGTGTAATGGGAAGAAAAAGATTTGATCATCTTAGGACTTAATCCACATGAACAATAATGCCAATATGAAGCAGAAAGATGAGCCAGGATACGAGCAGTTTGCATGCACTTTATCGAGTATGGGACAGACATTGATCCTTTGTTCAAGGTCCGTCCCGTACTTGATAAAGTGGGTGCAAACTGCTTGAAGGTTGAACCTGATGAAAAACATGCTGTTACTGAGCAAATGATCCCTTTCAAGGGAAGATATGGCATGAAACAGTATATAAAAAATAAGCCTCATAAATGGGGTATTAAGGTTTTTACCAGGGCTGATGTATTTGGAATAGTGTATGACTTCGAAATATACACTGGTAAAGGGACTGTGACCAATGAAAGAGGATTAGGGATAGGTGGTGAAGTTGCATTACGCTTAATGAGAGAGATTCCAAAGGGAATGAATTACAACTGTTTTTTTGACAAGTGCTTCACATCACCTGAACTACTTGCAGAACTGAAACAAATGGGGATTCTAGCTGTTGCTGCTGTAGGGCGTAACTGTTTGCGTTGCTGTGTCCTGAAAAGTGACAATGAATTGGCTAAATGTGGCCCTGGATCACATGAAGTCAAGTATGAAACTAACACTGGGCTGTCTGTTGTCCAGTGGTTTGACAGCAGAGCTGTGTTGCTGTGTTCAACCTACGTTGGAGTGGATCCAGTTGATAAGTGTCAGAGGTGGTCAAAACAAAAAAAGAGTTTTTTGAAGTGGACAGACCACACATTGTCAAGGTCCACAATAGCCACATGGGTGGGGGGGTTTATCAGATATGCTTATGTCTTCTTATGGTGTAGCCATTCGTCCAGGATGTTGGTACCTCAGCATTCTGTACTACCTAATAGACCTTTCTGTGACTAGTGGTTGGTTGTTGTACCATCGTCACCTAATGCGAAAATGTGAGAAAAAGCATATGTCCCTCCTTGATTTCCGAACCGCAGTTGCAGGTGCTCTCATAAAAGCAGGGAAACCTGCAGACATAAGCACTACAAAAAGGGAAAGACCCTCTCTGGAAGATCCTGAGCAAACTTTACCTCCATTGCATTGTCTTCCAGTAAAAAGAGCCGTTGAACCATCAAGTGACATCTGGTTGGATAGGTTTGATCATTTTCCTGTCCACAGTGAATAGTGGGGATGATGCAGACTATTCAAGATTGGCTATACACAAATGACTTGCTTGAAGTGCAAAATATTACTCTGATTTACAAAAGACAAAAACTGCTACTTGGAATATCACACAAAAAAGTAACATTGTGAGCAAACAACTTCTTGCAATGAGGCCATCAGCCGAACAAGTCACTTTATGTACTAAAGACTTTCTCGAACTATTGGTATATTTCAATATTTACATGTTTTTGGGTTCAGTAGAATATACTGAGTTGCTATATTGTTCATTTTATGTGTACCTTGCAGGAGTTTGTTGCCAATTTGCAACCTTTTGTAACTCCTTTTCCAAAAATGTTACAACTAAAATTCCACTAAAATCAATCATTGCTATGCTGAGGTATCATATTCTCCAAACCCAAAAATTCAAATCACATAAACAGAGAAGATAATAAGGCAATGATTGAATAATTATGAAATCTACAAATGGAGAAGCCAGTCATGCGTATAGATGTGAGAAGTGTGTGACAATGAAGGTTATGAAGCAGAAAGCCATGCAGCAACCATGACATTACAGAAAGGAGGACAGTTTTTTTTTTAACAAACAGACGATGAAAAAGCAACACATTTACAAATGAGGTTGAAGAGACAACTGAGTTGAAATCATGTCAGCCAGTCAGAGATCTTGGATATCGCAACAAATTACAAAAGATTTGTCAAAGTAAAAATGAAAATGAGTGTGGTTATTAAGTCAGTTAAGTTTATAGGTTTATTAATCAATCATTCATATCGCCGTTTTTTTTTAAGTTTAGACCTTGGTGACCGTTAAGACATTTTGAGAAGCAACTTTTCATCTGAATACCGAGAGAAGCAACTTTTCATCTAAATACTGGTCATAAAGCGAGGTTTTAATGTTTTTTGGTGGTGGCTATGCAGAGAGTTTCTGTATTTTGAGAGACTGTTGTATTATCACAAAATGTTTTAAAAAAGCATTGCGTATCACCATGACATACATCCGCTCATCACATATCTATATGAGATATGACACATCACATTTCTCAAAGTTAGCTTCCAAGAATTTTGGGCTTAGGAATTAGACTTAAGTCTCTACGTCTGTGAGATATTTAGAGTTTAGCATCATTCTGTTCACATCGATAGCCTCAGACCGCAGCAAGGGTATTCCTTAATGGTGCAGATCTGAGCTTTGTTCAAATGATTCATTGCAGATGCACAAGGCTCTTTACATTTTCAGCTATCTTTTCTACCAATCTTTGTTGATGTTGGTCCGTTCTGGTGCCATCCTACCACTTGTTGTAAAATCAAGGGGATTGAGTAATGATTTCTCATTACTTGCATTGCCTATGAAAGAGATGGGAGGCTTTGTTGGATTAGAGCAGGGATTCCCAACCTGGAGTACATGTATCCCTAGGGGTACATGTATCCCTAGGGGTACATTTGCCTATGTTAAGGGGTACATTGAAGGTTAACAATAGAAGGGAAAAGTATATTCATATATTATTTCTTTCTAAATATCAGTGAATATTATTTTCGAAAATCATTATTGCTTATTGTTAAATGCATCTATGATTAATCATATGATAAAATATTTTGTCATTAGAAATTTAAGGGGTACATGCACATCTATTGAAATTCTCAACGGGTACATGGTAAGAGAAAGGTTGGGAACCCCTGGATTAGAGTAGTGTTGAAGAACTGCCAAAGGATTAGTGTGCGAAAAATAACTAAGCAATAATTTTGAGAATTTAATCTAGGGAAATATAACAAAGTTTCGCATGTCTGACATTCCTGAAAATTGGTGTTCAAGTAATACAGGTAATCTCTTTTTGGGGTATATATCTCATTTACAGTAACAATGATGCACTTTCAACAACTTCAGATCATCACTCTAATTGTACTTTGTAGTATGTGCGAAGAACAAAATCAGCACTTGTTATATAATTGAAAGTAGAGCTACACAATGATCATTTTTCATATACGTTTATCAGAATCTCTCTCATCAATGACTTCGTCAATAATAAATGTATTGTCATGTTCAATATTTTCATTCAAGCCAAACATACAGTCTCACAATTTCATGAAATATTGCTTACACTTGTAGTTAAAGTGATTGACTGTTTAGAACTCTTTAACTTGCACCAGTGTTTGTCTTAGTATTTGGGAATTGAAACACCACTTTGCCTTAAGATCCTTATTGGAGAGTGATTAGATTTTTGAATGTTGAAATAGTAATGTAAAATTTTGATCCCTGTCAAGCTATTATTATATAACTTTTAGCTGACCTAAATTCCAGGCACTAATTTGCCATTCAACAGCATTACATAAGAGCTGCCTTTAGCAAGTATGGCCATATGAACATCAATGAACTTACTACTCAGCATTTTTTTAGATTTTTGTGATACTGTACCTTAGTAGAAGTGGATGTATCCAATCCATAGCAGTAATGCAAGCAGCGTACTGGTAGTTCTTTAGATATGGTTGGCACTAAAAATTAGAAATGTGATGCAGTACCACACTTACTTTTTTCTGTTGTATTTCAGTTATTACCAGATTGATGTGAATTCATAATATAGCGAATCTTATTATGCTTTTCTTCTCAACAGGTTTATAGGAATGGAAAAAAAATGATACAAATCTCAATTAGCCCATCAGTTTTGGCTGGTGGTGGTGCATTGGTACTTTTTGGTGTAGCTTTAAATGAATATGCCAAACGCCATGTTGAAAATACTGGTAAAGTTTCTTTATTGTGCTTGCAGATTTGAACTTGTTCTTGTCTATTCTGCAAATTTCTGCATATAGATGATAGTTGATTGTTGTGAAATTTGTCAAAGTGCCTAAAGAAAGTTTTTTTAAAACTAAAAGTCCCAATGATTAATGTTTGCATAAGCACATGGGACAAAGCAATCTGTGGTCTGATGTGATCACTTACACATGGCTATTTATATGAAGTTCATTCAGCACATGTTTTGTCTCCGTATCTGAAGTTTATGTTGTTTCTTACAGGGTTTCATGCCAGGGATCCTGACCCAACTTTGCGAAAAACAGAAAAAGATATATTGATACCCAAGATTATGCGAGATCGATCTCGTTTGGTTGTCTGCAAAGCAGAAGTGGATGGTATGATATGCAGTATTAATGTTTTCCTTCACTCTTTATTCATGGTTTGTCAAAGTGTTGAATTTACTCTGTTGTATCAGTTTGGCTGCCACCTGACGATCTTATGCTTATCATGTTATTAGTAGGAACCCATTCACACTCTTCATGTTTAGTTGATCTGCACTGACATCCACATTTGCAATGTTTTTTTGATTAGAACAAGTGCACGTGCATTTTAGTATCCCTGCCCCAAGTCTTCTGAGTTTTTGATCTAGCTGGGAATGGGCTCAAGAATCAAATGAGAGGTTTAAAAATGCATAACTAAAATATTTCATGTTCAAATGGGAGGCATGGCAACATGCTCAGTTATAGTTTCTCTTAGGCGATGAGCATATGTTGGTAAATTTGACATAGTTAAAATAGATTCTTAGATCTGTTCATTCTGTAAAAAGGGATGCAATGTATGCAGTCCATTGAGTGTTATTAGTAAGTTCGTGGAAACCTATTTGAAGCTAATGCTTCAAAAATTGAGCACAATGATGGTGGGAACAAACAACTTTTGTCCTTTGCGTGGTTCTCAAAAGGGCTAAATTTTGTTTATCATTTAATAGTAGTAATATTGAAATGTTTTTAAAGTTAACTATCCAAAGCTTGTTCTTTCATTTTGTTCTCATGTTTCTTCAGCTTTCAAAGACTGCTGCAAACTGTACCCATCTTGGAGGGAACTTACAACTTTTTACACCTGCAGGGCCGAAAAAAAAATCATGATGAATTGCATGAATGACCGGTTAAGTATTGTTTACTGTCAAAGGGTGAAATTTGTTACCATATTTTTTGTTTGCAGATAGCAAATTTGTTAACCAATGATCAAGCAATCGAACATGAAATCTTTCTTCAGGGTCCTTACTTTAGCGCAAGAAAAAACGTTGCCCATTGACATATATTATAAAGGTTGTCTGTGACACTCTAACACTTAGTGCAATTTTTTGGCCATAAGTTTGATGTTTTCGTTTTTCTATCAAGAGTTGAATAGCTTGCAGAAATACAAACTTTTGTTTCAACGTTTGGATTGCAATGTTATGCCTTGATTGTGGTGCTAGGAGCAGACCAGATGTTGAAATCGGTACTCTTTAAATCACAGCTTTGTTGATTACGCCTTCTATGAAGAATGCAAAGAGATCTACCTTGATGGAAAGCATTTGTTTCACGTTACTGGCTTGGGAAAGAAGCCTCGAGAAAAGTAAGTCTTCTGGCGTAGCTACGCTTTGTATAGCGATAATTGGCGTTGTCTCACCTCTCAGGTTATTGGTTGATCAATACAACACGGTGTTGTTGTTTAATAGTTGATTGAGATGTTGCCCGCTAGTAACAAAAAGCTATAATTTTTTGCTACGCCAAAAATCATAATGAAAACCAGTTATCTCAAACGGTGGGGAGCGATGACATTCATTCCCAACCACACCACTGGCTCCTTAATTATGAAATGTGCCTTCTTCCTTCATGATCTGATGCATGCTGCCTGTGTCGGGCTCCTAAAAGTGTGGCTCGTTTCAGCTGAATCAGCTGTTACTGACGACCGCGAAAGCCGCTCCTTTTAGTTAACACATTTGGCGCGGGGTGAATTCTGTGCAATTATTCAGCCAGCGCGGAAGGGTGTGTCGGTTCGTCCTTTAACTCAGAAAGTAGTTGATCGATTTACCTCAAATTTTCAGGTAAGATGCACGTACACCAGACGAAGATTCATGTAAAATTTGATTGCAAAATACCAAGCACAAAAAGTTTTGTATGTTATGCAACAACTTACTGAACCCGAATAACTTGTATGTTATGCAACAACTTACTGAACCCAAATAAAAACGCGTTACCAACCACGTCAAGCAACAGCACGGTGAACAGGCGAGTTCGTTTGCTCGATTAAAAAGTCAAGTTTGACCTCAAATTTTCTGGGAAGATTCATAAATGTCATAACAATACTCCTGTGAATTTTCGTTGCAAACAAACTAGTTGCAAAAAAGTTATGGTGCTTTACACAATAACTCAACCGTACCATATTAAACAAAGTTTTGTAGCCTATACGTTTGAGTAGTTCCGATCCGAAAGTACATAAATGAAAAAGCACTTGCTTGATTTACCTGATATTTTCTGGCAAGATGTATTTTTACAAGAAGAACATTCGTGTAAAATTTGGTTACGAAAAAGCAAGAATGAGAAAAGTTATTGCGTTCTACTCAACAACTTACTGAGCACAAATTTCTTAGGCAAGCGCGCTGCTAGCCATGCGCAGCAACAGCTGTCCCATGCGCTGTGAACAGTCCTGTTGCGCGATTCAAAAATAAGTAACTGGGAAAGTTTTGACAAATTGAACTCAACTTGAACTCAACTTTTCAGGAAAGCATAAACGCTAGAACAGTGGTTCCCAACCTTTTTCATCTCGCAACCCCATTTGAAAATATGACATAAGCTCGCGACCCCGTTCAAAAAATGACATAGTCGCTCAGCCCCAGCCATTAACTGCAACATTAAGGTGTTCAAATAACAACCGACAAGATGAAAAGCACATCA
>JGI24158J21664_10013946_pt1 | contig 10580 bp, 9 predicted proteins | sample Ectturendosymbi3_FD_21664 | JGI IMG/M metagenome (IMG submission 21664)
CATTTAAACAATTCCGTTTTGAAAATCACCATTTAAACAATTCCGTTTTGAAAATCACCATTTAAACAACTCCGTTTTGAAAATCACCATTTAAACAATTCCGTTTTGAAAATCACCATTTACAACTCTGTTTTGAAAATCACCATTTACAACTCCGTTTTGAAAATCACCATTTAAACAATTCCGTTTTGAAAATCACCATTTGAACAATTCCGTTTTGAAAATCACCATTTAAACAATTCCGCTTTGAAAATCACCATTTAAACAACTCCGTTTTGAAAATCACCATTTGAACAACTCCGCTTTGAAAATCACCATTTAAACAACTCCGCTTTGAAAATCATCATTTAAACAACTCCGTTTCGAAAATCTTTACCGCAGGATCTTTGTAACGAAAGCCGAAGACATCTTACCTGGGTCGTGAGGAGGAAGACGTCATATGAGGGGTCCTCCTGGAACTTTCGGACCCTCAGGTCCCTCTCGCTGATTTTGGTGACGCGGCCGTCCAGTCGCATGATCTGCGTTAGAATCGATACTGCAGACGATGAAAGCCATTCAAGCGCTTTTTGACGTCACAAACATGGACGTCAGGGGGATTTTTTCCAGGGGTCAAAACTGGTGAAATTTCATTTTAAACACTTGAAACTAAAATTGTTTTCTGAGCTTAACATTTTTTGCTAAAAATTGAATTAAAAAATGTCGATTTTCAAATTCCAGGGGGACCAAATCCCCCCCCGAAAAAAACAATGGTTCTGCGAAATGGGAGGAATACCTTGAACTTGTGGTTGATCAGGATTCTCTGAATGATGTTGAGCATCTTTCGCGACATCGAGAAGATCAAAGTCCGGTGTCCCTCTTCGCGAAGACGAAGAAGAAGCTGAACGAGGAACTGAAGTTTGCCTGCATTGCAAGTGCAAAGCTCGTTAGAATGTATGGTGTCCTTGCGTTGTTGAATGAAGCACATCGACAATTGTCAAATTATAAACTGGTCCAGAACAGGCAAATTTTCGCAAATACCCTCAAAACAAGGCGCTGCAATAAACACAACATTGCCAGTGCTGTTCGAGCAATATTTTTCAAAAGCACAAAAATCTCCACGAAACAGGTGATGCCGTGTAAAACTTTTACAGATAACTTAAAACTTCGGTAGAGCTCGACAGAAAATCTACATCTTCGGCAGAGGTCGGCAGTAAAATTAACAACTTCCGCAGAGCTCGGCAGAATATTAGCAACTTCGGTAGAGCTCGGCAGAAAACCAACAACTTCAGCAGAGCTCGGCAGAAAATCAACAATTTCGGCAGATCTCGGTTGAAAATCAACAACTTCGGCAGAGCTCGGCAAAAAATTAACAACAATGGTAGATCTCGGCGAAAACTTTCACCTGACTCTTCAACCAACGTTTCGTCGGAGATGTTGTGGATACGGTTCGCTGCACACTCCTCCACAGCGCTGCTGTTCAGGTTGATGCTGTCGAAAATCAAAATGAAAACATAAATATTGAAGAACAAGTTATTGAGCAGGATTTAGGTCACAGCGATGAGTGTTGGTCAGAGGAAGACCGCAAATACGATCTGAATTTCATGCTTCTTACAACATGACTTGACCCTTAAATCCAGTCAGCAACATATAAATTTTGTAACAATGGCCAGTCGTGACATCACAATTCTCGCACGTCCAGTTGTGTTGCCTTTGTAAGGCAACTATAGATACGTGATGTACATGAAGTTACTAAAACCTAACAACAGATAACAGCGAAACTGCCCGACAGACCAACTTAATTATAACTGTTGCGATCGGAAATCTTGAGCGGTACGTGCGCAAAGCTTCGCACTGCGGCAGCAAGCAACAACAGAGATCATGCGTCGCAATCTCTTTTATTATTGCTTGCTCGCGCCACGCATATATATTTTTGTTCTTCGCTCACATCACGTTCGTGGTGAATCACACATTCAACGCAACGCCACCGGAGAGGTTGCAACATAACCTGATAATCTCAAGTAAGCAGACTGCAAAGAAAAACAGTTATTTTCTCCCAACGTGAAAACCCCGATGAAATACACATCCACAGTGCAATGTTTATCAACACAGACTACAGTGCTGATGTGGATATTGGGAAATGATATTTCTTCTCAGGAGCTTATTACCCAAAAGCACCAACAGCCTTTGTCAATGCCTTTTTTCAAAGCAAACACCATAAATCGTATATCAGCGGGATACAAAAGAGAGAGGGCAAAACAGAAACACGTACGAGTCGTTGTTCGACTGCAGGCCAAGCTCCATGCAAGCTTTGGTCGACAGCAGTCGTGGGTGGTCGCAAATCTTCTTCAGGATGGTCAGGTAGACCAGGGGGGAACGGTGGCTGGTCAGGAGGGCTTTCACGCTGTCGAGCTCGATGAAGTCTTTGTAGATCTTCTGCTGGACTTCGGACAAATACACCTGAAAAAGCGGGTCCGTCGTTGCGGTTCGTTGCCAAGACAACCGCGGTTCGTCGGATGTGACGTAAGCAAGACTTTACAGATACTCGAATGGGGGCCGAAAGACTTCAGTCAAAATTGTTGAAAAATTGGCCACCATCCGAGTAAAACTGTGTGCAAGATTTGTGACGTTGCTGTACGTAGGGTTTGTGACGCAACTGTCCGCAAAATTTGTGACGCAACGTACGCAACATCTGTGACGTAACTGTACGCAGGTTTGTGACGTAACTGTGCGCAGTATTGTGACGTAACTGTCCGCAAGATTTGTGACGACAGAATGGATCAGGTTTCAAGCGACTGCATCTTCTGCAGGGGACGCGGTGAGCAAATGTGTAGGAGTTGCTGCCTGGAGGACACCGGCCGTGTACATTGCCATTGCAGCCTGTAAACCCGATCCGGGCAATTTGGCCTTGAATGGGACGTTTGCGACCCAGATAAAAGCGATCACAGTNCAATGCCCAAACGAGTTTTACAAACACTGTCTATGAAAAGAAATCCTTTCTCAGCAAAGAATCAGACACTAAGATCTTACAGAGTACATATTTCACCTACAAAGTAGGCACCATCAGCTCTTATTCAAATCGAAACCAACACGTTGATCGAGACACAAGGTGAGAGTTTTTACCCAAACGACGAAGTCGTTCTTTGTGGAGAGTTTCGGGAACGATGGTTGTTTGGGAATCGCTGAAAACGCCTGATTTTCGTCGACTGCTTGACCTGCGACTTCCGCTCTCTTGGAGTTCTCCTTCTCCTCCCTGGCCAGGCTCGCCTGCGTTTAAGCGATTGATGACGAGAAACAGTAGATACAGTGAGACTTGTAAACTCGGCTTCTTTTGACTATGCGTGTTAACTGACAAGAGGAAAAATAGCAAACGATAAATAACTGTAAAACTTTTCTTCAAAATTTTTAGGGTCAAAATCATAAATTCAAGAGTCTGCACGTTTGCAAGTGTGATTATTCGACTTGGGAAAATTTCCAACGTTGACGCTTTTCGCAGGCACACTTTACAGAAACTACCACGGAAAAAAGTCATGGACGCAAAGGATCAGAACTTTCGTTCAGTGGAAATGTCCTTTTCTCAAACTAGAGCAGTGGTCCTCAACCAGAGTCCCACATACATATTTTTAGGGATCTGTGATCTTTGTATGTATTATATGAAGGCAAAATACTGAAATATCCGCCGTGATTTAGTTTGCAAAAGACAACGAATCGAGTCCAACTCCATAATCCAGACTGCAAGGCAAAAAAAGATCTGGCTCGTGTGAACTACCACATGTTTAGTCACTTTATCAAAGTTGCAATTATCTCAACCTTATCAAAGCTGTTTACACACAATTCCAATCGTTACAGTTCCACTGTTTTGCAAGAACGTCAATTTGTTACGTGATAACGTCCACGAAGCATTCATGATTTCTGGCGCAAAAAGCGGATTAGAGCTATTTCTGTAGAGACTGCTTGTACGTAATAGTATTGACTGGTTTTACTTAAATGATCCACAGCTTTCAGCCAAATCATCAAAAGGGTCTATAAAACAATGAAAAGGTTGGGAATCACTGATCTAGAGGTTGGGCGTTCGATCAACGGCCACCGAGTGAATCGTCGCTTCTTGAAGAAGAACGTTCACCGCAGTCACTCCCCCGGTAAGAACCTAGTTTCGGGCTTCGGCGTGCCGCTAATTGGCGTCACTCTAAGTCACGTCAAAAAAACAAAATTTCCCTGTTGATGTCAAGTCATTCAAAACCGGCCTCCGTCGAAGTCCAACGACAAATCGGAAAAAATCGGATTTTTTCGCCTCCGACCGCGTCATCATCGGAACCACAGCGGCGTGACACGATCACGGCAACAGCCAATCACCTTCGTGCGACGAAGCACGTACGGGTCGGTCAGGCCCTTCAGGCTGGCGGCCATCATGTTCCCGAGATGGATTTCCGAGGCCGAGGCGTCCTGTGCGAAAATGCAGCGACTTAGCGCATCTGACGCATCTGTCTGACGTCACAGTGCTGTCTCTATGACGTCACACAACATGGGGCAAAAAGGAAAAGCGACCGCGTGGCGCTGTCTCGATACGAGAGTTTAGTTTTTTTCTGCTGAGCAAAAAAAGCTTTGTTGTGACAAAGAACATTTAAATTTGAACAGCAGTAGCGAAAAAGAATATCTTACAGCGTTTCAAGCGCTCTGCTCAAGATTCGAACCCGCGCACCATCTCAGGATCAAAGTGCTGCAGGTAATCAGGTCACTATCTCGTTCGTGCAAACGCAAAACGAAAGTCGGCTTTGCGAAGTCGTGTGTCGTCTTTTATTTGCCAAACACCGTTTCGGACAGATATGCGTTCTTTTTCATTCTCAAAGCAGTTACAACACAGTACGACGAATCAGATCTCACAGTTTTGATTGCGAAGGTTGTCCAGTTGATGCTGATGCTGATTTATCCCTCAAATTTTTGATCGAAACTTGGTATTATCCGATTGCATGAAACTCAACAAATTTTCTGCCCCAGGTCTACGTTTCAAAAACTCGCGATCTTATCTTTTACGACGTGACGATCGCAGCGATTGTAACTCGACATTTTCTGGTGCAGGAAAATCAACGTCACAATCGAATCAACAAAACGATCAGGCCATTTTTGATGGTGTCAACAAACTAGAGCAGAGGTTCCCAACCTTCAAGCACGTGACCTAATTAATAAACAAACAGAGGGTGCGTGACTTACCAACCGCACAAACTTCTCCAACGCGAAAGCTGATGCACATGCACGGGGTAAAAATAAAAGACAACTAAAAACAACTTTATATGACACAACGTGCGCTGTAATCAATGCGAAGGATGAGCCTGTTTGTTTTGTAGCAAGCATAGATATTTCGAGACTCATTGCATGATGATGCACAGATCATTCCACATTTAGCATGCTTCTAGATTTCGTTTTCATGGCAACAAGAGCCGTCTGTCTGTCTCAAAATGTTTCAGAAACCGCATGTTGTGCACAACGTGGAAATCTTCATGTCACAGTAATTTATAAACAATAATGACCACAGACAGCGTGTTATAACGTTTGTGTAAGAGCTATTTCTATACGTTTAATGTGCGAGACTCATCGCGACTTCTTGGAAACAGCAAAACGCATAGCGTAGCAGTGCATGTTTAGGCTTCTTGCAACCTTATGACATGTTGTAACCTCATGAACTTTCGTAACCTTTTGCACTTACACGCTGTCGCGCTCTTTCGATGGGGATCTCGTAGCCGGACCGGAAGGTCTTTTGCGTCCCCAGCACAGACCCCTGCGTGACCCAATCCATAAGCGCCCAGAGGTCACGGACCTTGTTTTGGACCGGAGTTCCTGAAAGAAGCAAAGGAAGTTAGAATCCTAATCCGGCGCATTTCCAAAGGAAATTTTGACGACGTGACCAAAGGTGAAATCGAAAAAAAGAACAGTTTAATCAACACTAAAAAAGCCTTCAAAAAAACTATACATGTTATATTTTGAGACGTTTCGGATTATTCTTAATCCATCTTCAGTCAAAAAATAATGCAACACTTAGCAATTCTAAATCAAAAGACTCTGTGACGCAAAAAATAACAGTGTGACGCAAAAGACGTCAAAAGCAAAACCAAGACCGCCAACCCTGTCAACATTGCTAGAAGTAAAAGCAAAAAAGAGGAACACATACGACTTTTAGTAAGGCAGCCTTGTACCCTTGCAAGATGTCAGCTTTGAGCAAAGAGACTATGCCGCTAATACATTAACATATATGACACTGAGCACAGAACAATTGCCAACAAGAAAACATTGAGCATTAGCGCTTGTTTGATCAGTGCAAATATGATGGATGTAACCTTTCGCTTTACGAAATGGCGTTTCCAAACTCGTGATTGTTTTCTCTTTTTCTTTTCCGTAGGTGCGGCCTGGTTTGTGTCGACTTGTCATTTGCGCCAAGCGAGTCTCGCCGTATGTGTCCACGGGCAGGTGCGCTGACCCCGTTTCAGCGACCCCCCGCATGCGGTACCCGTTGGCTGCTTCTGTTGTCGCGCGCCATCGTCAAAACATATTCCGCTGCTGCTGATCAGAAGCCTATTTTTGTAAAGAAAGATTTGTGCACCAGAAAATCTGTGAAACGAACTTTGAAAAGAGTGAAAGCCAGCACCTTGCCCCGGTTTAGCAACTTACAATGTCAGGTTGCTCCAGGGGGCGTAACGAGGTTAGATGGCGCCTGGGACAAGAAGCAAGTTTGGCGCCCCCGTGTTCGAACCTGATGTCTTTCGGGAGCGAATTTACTGCGTTCAACGCTCGCCAAACCGAAGTAGCTTCAAAGGGGCAATTTTTTGAGAAAAAAAAAACAACGGGAACCGAAAAAATTTACCAGTTAAAATAACTCGGTTCCTTGACGGCACGGAGTGTAAGCGCTTCGTCGTCTTGGTCGGGTTCTTGATGCGGTGACCCTCGTCGAGGATGATGTAGTCCCAAACAAACTCTCTGCCGTCCGCCGTCTCGCCGAGCGCCTGCCACTGGGTGACGATCAGGCCGTACGTCGTAATGCACACGCTTCTCCGCAGCATGCACTGCTGGAGCACCTGGTGGTGGGGAGGCGCAAAGAACACAGGCAGTGATGTAACTCGGTCGCCGTCGCATTTGTTGAAAAAACACAAACAGCGATTTCAAAGCTCTAGGTTTGCTGCAGGTCTTCGCGGAATCAGCCGACTGGGCTCTGCTTTTAATCTTTTCGCAATGATTCAAATTTTCACAGATCTGTATTCAAGTAACTGGTCTCCATAAGTATGGTAAGCAACGAATCAGTCAGCAAATTTTTAAACAGAACTCAAATCCGGGATCTCAGAAAAAGATTCTATTCGAATAAGATTGTAGGAGTGACCATGCATAGTGTTACGTGAAATCGATTTCCCATTAAAAAATTTGCTGATAGATGGAAGCTCTTCATCTTTGTGGAGATGAACCCCCCAAAAAAATAAAACAATTCTTTTCTATAAGCCCATGCCACTAGCTCAACACAGAATTGAATAAAAAAGCATTGAAAGCTATTGCGATGATTCAAGTAGCATTAAAAGCTTTTGCGATGATCCAAACTTTCACATGTCTGTATTCATGTAACTACTAGTCTCGACAATGGTGACGACAAACAAGAGGATCTATCGGGCATGTTCTTTTTTTTCAACAATCCAGTCTGTATATGTTTGCTTTGCAATTGTTGCAACCTCTCCGGTGGCGCTGCGTTGAATGCGCGATTCACCACGAACGGGATGTGCGCGAAGAACAACACCCATATATACGTGGCATGAACAAGCAATAATAGAGTGGTTTCGTTGGGTGATCTCTACTGTTGTTAGCTGCCACAGTGTGAAGCTCTGCATACATGCCGCTCGGACTTTCCGATCGTAACAAGACACGCATCAAATCACAATTTTTGTAACCAATGCGACGGAGCCGTCGTCACACGGGGGATGTTTTGACGCAATTGTTTCTTTAGAGATTGCGACCAGCGTTTTTTTGCAAAGATTTGTGAATGTTGCCTTCGTTCCCCCCCACCCCCCAACAAACAAGCACAAAATGGCAACGCGCGTGCAGTGAAACCATGCAAGAAAACTGTACATTGGAGGCGCGCACGTTATTCTATATATTCATTGTACTAAGCCCAAGGTGCCAATGACAGCCATTCGTTAATTGCACCGAAGGGCTTCATCGCATTACCTATTTAGATGATTGTAAAAATCGCGGTTTTCGGCCCATCTCGAAAAACACATTTTCAGGTTAAAAAACGCAGTGTTGACCACAAGCTGGACTTATGAAAAAGCTGTTGACCGAAAGATATATGAAAAGAAGAGTAACATCTTGAGCATAACTTCCTATGAGCCATAATTGTCCAACAAAATACGAAAAAAACGTAATTGCCCAGCTCCACTTGCCGCTTTACGTTTGCTGGCGTTTCCATGGAAACATTCGACGCGAATTCCAGGCGCCCAGTTCTTGAACTCGGCGATCCAGTTCGGAATGACGGACAGGGGAATCACCAGCAGCACGTTCTTGATCAGCTGCATGTCGAACATGGCGGACACGTACGCGATCACTTGGATGGTTTTGCCCAGGCTGATGAAAAACCACAACGTAAAAACAAATCGACCGCAAAACATGAGTCCTATGCAGTTACGCAAACGAATAAGTCGAGTGCAATCATGCATGCAGTTTTTTGTGGAAGCGTAGCATCTACGGCTTCTACGCAAACCCACACATTTAGCCTTATACGTATGAGTGGCTTTTGTAGGCAATCTAACAAAAACGCGCCATAAAAAAATCATTCAAACAAGCGTTTCTTAACCAACTACTTTGGCAGTTTAACCATGCTCGCAAACTCAAACCCCGCTTTCATTGCATTCACACAACGCCAGGTTGCCATTAAATACCGTACCCCATGTCATCGGCTAAAATTCCACCTTTTTTCTTTCTTTTAAACAAATCGTACATCCATTTCACTCCATTGATCTGCGTATACAACTGCAGCATTGCAAACAGAAACTAAACAGGAAATCCCTGTACATTGTATCGAAAACAAAAAGACGCCGGTATTTGAGCATGAGCTTTTAAACAGGAAGTCGATCACGAAGATGATACGACAGCCGCATGTTAACCATTCTGAGCCTTTCGAATGGTTTGCAAAGTAGGATCAGGCATTTTTAACACGTTCCATTCCGGGGTACGAGATACTCGTACTTGCAATCCCATGCCAGCAAATGCCTCCTGGAGCGCGAACTGCTTGCACAGTGGGGTTCCAGACATTGCCTCCAGCGAACGCGAACTCGCGTTTGGCAGAGCGGGATACCAGAGGTTGCTCAAAATCTCAAATCACAAACATAACTTTCATCATTGGTATTCATAGCCGAAGTGGCCAATGATAGTAACCTTGGCCAAAAATGCCCATGAAAAACAAAAACTTTTTCATCGGTAGTAACCTTGGCCAAAAATGACCAAGACCAAGCAAAAGTTTCACCAGTGGTATCCTTGGCCAAAAATGACCAAGACCAACCAAAACTTTCATCGTTGATAACCTTGGCCAAAAATGAACAAGAAAAAACAAAGCTTTCACCATTGGTATCCTTGGCCAAAAAAGCTAAAAAATCAAAGACATTCATCGTTAGTAACCTTGGCCAAAAATGACTAAGAAAAACAAAAACTTTTACCGTTGGTAACCTTGGCCAAAAATGACCAAGAAAAAACAAAGCTTTCACCATTGGTATCCTTGGCCGAAAAAGCTAAAAAATCAAAGACTTTCATCGTTAGTAGCCTTGGCCAAAAATAACTAAGAAAAACAAAAACTTTTACCGTTTGCATGCTTCGCCAAAAATGACCAAGAAAAAAAAAACTTTCACCAATGGTATCCTTGGCCGAAAAGGCTAAAAAAACAAAAGCTTTCATCGTTGGTCACCTTGGCCAAAAATACCCAAGATTATTTTTTTGAAAACGAATGAAATTCGCATGGAGTCAGTCTTCGTGTGACATACCAACACCGTTAGCATTCCAGGGTAACTTTTCAAGCAATGAACATTGCACGAATGTTTTTACTTGCTTCAACTTGTTGCTTGTGTGTGTAAGAAATTTGGCGACGGAAAAAAACATCTCGCGAAAAGGCGGATCCACTGAGATAATTGGTATTTTTGCTCTCGCAAGAAACCCTTTAGGGACCGCAGAAGCCGGTATATTGACATTATTGCACGATTTTCCGATAACTTGCAAACCGCTAAAGTTACAGCACGTCCACCAGGAAGGCATTGTAAGAAAAGTTTTTTCACCGCGCATATTTTGAGGTATTGTCGATAGCTTTGTGGCGTAATTGGCGAACTCAAACAAGAGAAAAACTTAAAAAGCAAAGTAGTCAAAACAAAAGCAGTGGAAATTTTCAAAAACCTGTAGAAAATTCTACAAACACGTTAGAAAAATCCATTCGTCACAGAAAATGTCGGCCAGGACCCAAAGTTTGTAAAAATAGTTATACAAGAATTGTGCAAATTTTTTGCAAAGTACAAAAATAAATTTGTTGATTTTTTAGGGGAGTTTTGGTCGTTTTCCACATGTAAAATATATCTCTGGCACCAAACACAAAAAAA
>JGI24158J21664_10013947_pt1 | contig 10579 bp, 7 predicted proteins | sample Ectturendosymbi3_FD_21664 | JGI IMG/M metagenome (IMG submission 21664)
GTGCTTTTCTCCTGAGTGACCAATAAGAACCTGCAGCAAGATCACTGCAGTTCAATTTGCAATGCACTGATGATGATAACAGGAGTTATCGAAACATTTGCAATATGTCATTTGTATCATTTTCATTGGCCGTGATTTTCATTATAAGGCTATTAGCACTTTTGCTTTTCATGTACCAAAACTGACAAGTAACTTGAATAAAGACTGAGAAAACTGCAAAGCATCAACTAAACTTAACTCTTGTAGCTTGACTTTGTACTAAACATAGTTAGAAGTCATTCATTACAATTAAATATCCATTTGCAATTCAAAGGATAATGGCTTATTAGTTGATTGGTCATTCTTGTCATTGTGAACTGCCTCCAACTTTCTACCAGTGCTTTAACTCTGAGATGAACCTGTATTTAGAAATTGGGTACTTCGAAACCAAAGTTCTAGTTTATGGTGGACCCAATTTTGTATCATTAAAGACTGAGTAAGGGAACATATGTTAAGTATTAAATATACATCAAGGTTCTAAGAAAGAATTGTTCAATTTGAAATGCATTGCTTGCAGATCTGACATTTTCTTAAATTTTGAATCACTGTTGCAATGGTCTTTTTTCAGTAAGTAGGAAAAGGGTCATTGATAATAAGGTTATTTTCACAAAGTTGCAATGTACTCATCTTAGCTTGGTGGCAGTTTTGCATTTCTTGAAATCAAGTCAAGAAAATATGACTGTTAATTCAGTAACAGGATTAAAAATTTACTTTGACAAAGGTTTTCATAAAAATGTTGCCAAGCTATTTAAATAACAGTTGTATTAGTGCAGGTTTTTTTAAAGGCATTTTAGGGACCGATTCGGGTCCCTAAAATCAGAAAATTATCATCAGGTTCCTAAAATCAGAGAAAATCGGGTCCTTAGAATCAGAAAAATCGGGTCCCTGCAGATCCATACCAGGTACCTAACATTTTACTTAAAAAAAACTGTTTTAGTGTAAAAGAACCTTTAATGAATGTTATTAGAGCAACAGCAAAATTGACAGTTTGTTATTTAGCAGAAGTAATTCTTAAGTTTTTTCTAGATTGTTAGTTGTAAATTCATAGCCTAGCTTATTGATGTCACAAAAAAGCTCATTNAGTTGGTCTTTGTGGAAAGGTTGGGTAAAATAAAGCTTGGTACAATTTGGGCATTCTGATTAAAAAATAATGTTTTCATATGAAATGACTCATTTTTTGCTAGGTAGTGATCAACTTGGATCAAGTAGTATAAAAACTTGGATCAAGTAGTATGAAGTGCAACAAGAACATGTGATCTCAAGTTTGAAATCAAGTTCCTGACAATTTTTAGAGTATCATAATGGACCCAAAAAATAAAAGTTGGCATTGCTTGAACTAGTTTGCCATTCATTTATCACATTGAATCTTTCTCTGAATGGTCTGCAGATTTGCTACTTTTCGTGAAATTATGTGATATTAGTTGAAGCTCTTTCTAGACGTTTTATGTTGATGTTACCAAAAAACACTATAGACTAGCAAGTGTTTTCTTTGCTTCAGGTAGTTCAAGCTTTGTACTGGTCATCACCTTTCAGTGCTTACAGTATGCATGAAAATGATGGAATTGCATCATGATTTATGGACATAATGTTGACCCATCAAGGTTTTACTTTATCAATTTTACCTCAACCTAAATCAACATGTTTTGTCAACACTCTACTGTAAAATGTATTTTTGAAGATGTCCTGGGAACTTACCACTATTTCCAAATGTTTTTCAACGTACTTTGTTAAGTTTGTATTTGTTTTTCTGTCATCTATCACACTGTATTGACTTGTTGTTTTTTTCATTGAGACATTTCGGGCGTTTGTCCTGTAATAGTAATAAAACTGACCATAACAGTATTCATTAGCCAACCTTTCAGATGTTATGACTGAATTGACTTAAATTATTTGGTCATTAATAAAAATTGGTCTATGACTGAAAAATGACTGAAAAAATAAACCCAGGTGTTGACTTAGTGAATATGTTATGCTTAGTTCTATATTGCTGTAGTAGTAAAATTAAAAGCAAATGAAGGCATAAAGTTCAATGAAAAAGGTTTGGTCATTTCCAAGGCTAAAGTTTAGTTGATTTTAGGAAGTTTTTCTACAGTAAAGTTTGTAGCAAATAAAAAGCAGTGATAAAAAACAGCTGATTCTGAAAAGTTTACACAAATGTGTTGAAACATGTACCAAGTATGGGGATCAAGCAAGGTATATCAGTTCACAAAACAACTGTGTTGGTCAAATTAAGTTTGAAACCAGATTTGCAGTCACAAAGTTGCAGATGTGTATCCTCCATGCTTCTTGTCATGTGGATATTGATCAGGCTATTATGTTGTTGGCAAAGCCATGTGAGTTTTGGAGTTGTAATGATGTTTCCATTGTGAACAGCTTTTACATGATATTCTTGTTAGGAACAATCAGACAAGATTTGTGTGGGAAGTGTCAGATATCACATAACACTACTTAACTACGTCAACATGGCTTGGTTTTCATGAGAACATTATGTCTATTTAAGGGTTTAATGTGTTGACATCAGTTTTCCTATTGTGTTTTTACCTTATTTCCCAGACAGATACATTGTTCATGGTGCTGAACTTAAACATGTTTTTTTGTATCAGACTTGTTGCTCCACTTTGTTTGTGGATTATCAGCTTAATGATTTTAATTTTTATTTTCTTAACAATAGGTTGACAATCACTCGATTTGCTGCATCTCAAAGGAATTGAATAATTTAATTAATGCAACATTAAATTGTGGTGATATCTGAAAGTCCTTATATGTTTTCGGAAAATCTTATTTGTGTTTTAATGTGCTGTTATTGATTACAGCATGCTACAACTAACCAACCTCAAAACTCCCAATTTCTTGCGAAGGAGCCCACAAACATGCACACTAATGCAATATTCTATGAGCATTTTTCTTACTGTCATATTCACAGATAGCTAAACCAGCTGTTCGTCTCAGAAAATTTTCATTTTTCGGTGGACTGTATGTCGTCTATGAAAATTATTTTGTGCAAAATTCTGCCATATGGAGGTTTACATTATTCTACTAGTGCAGCTGCTGCAGATGTTATACAAACATTTCATTCTATGACTTTATCTCGCAATGTTCTTGCTGCCTATGCTACAATGTGGTTTTCCATCTGATGAGGCCCTGCTTAATTTTGTGCAACTCTACAGAAGCTATTGTCACTTCAGTGTTTTGGGGCTGATCTTTGCAAAAAATTTTAATATTTCATCATGGTCTGGTCATCTTTTTATCACTCCTGGTTTGCTGTGAAAGTTTTCAGATTCTTTGTATTGCATATTTGACCAAAGCCGTGAAGTTTAATATGAGCATAGACCAGCTATGTCCAAACCGCAGCCTTCGGGCCGCATGTGGCCTAGTCAAAGGTTCGTGTGGCCCAGTTAAGGTTTTCGCTGCAGTGAAAGTATCCAAATACTGACAACCTGTCCTTTTTGATGATCTTAAATTTGACATTTTTGATGCAGGTGGTCCTTAGTGCCACTTCATGACGTCTGCACCATTGTATTTAGGATTCGAAGGCTTTCATTACATTAGTATAAGCTAAATTTAGTTTGCTAAGATCAAATTAAGCCATTGAATATGCGGCTCTCATTAATATGTCATTCAATGTGTGGCCCTGGTTAAGACAGTGACATAATTTTTGGCTCAGTAAGCCAATTGGGTTGGACATGGCTGGCATAGACCAATTACAAAAGGTGAGGTGTAACTAAACTCAGTGTGCAAGTGTTCGTTGGACGCAAGAATAATCACTATGGAGAATTCTTTTGTACACGTTGTTTACTACTGTGAAACTTCATCCAATTTTAGTTGATCACATTGCAGTTAAATATTTTTCAACAAAACTGGGTTATGATGTTTTTAGTCTCATGGAACATTTCTTAAAATCAAAGTACTGTACTGACTGAAAGGTGAACACTTCCTTCAAACAAAAAAACAAGGTCTGAGGTCTGTTTGGTACCAGTACATTTTCAGAAGCAAGCTTGGTTTAATTTGATGTGTTTTAATACAGATAACTCTTCCCCCATCCAAGGCTCCTGCTGTGGTAGGTTAGTCAATCTATCAAACCATTGTTTACTATAGCCAAGTGCAAATGACAAATACAGTATAAGCAAAAATTAATAGTAAGCTTCTCTTCAATGTTATTGACCAAAATGTAATTTTTTCAACCCCAGTGTGGCAATTGCATTCAACACAATATTTCATGCATTTTAATCTTTACAATGCAGCAGGATAAATAGTTTTGAATTATTATACCTCTCTGCCTTGTGCATTTTGTATGCACCTGTGAGTTTTCGATGCTTTCCTTCCTGCATTAGTTGTTATGAAAACCGAGCATGCTATGACTTCCTGTTTAACTAATGTGGAGTTTGACTTTATGTTGCTGATTGTTCATGACTCACACTAGATACAGGGTTGTTGTTGGTACTACGTGACTTCACTGCGTGTGCTATAACTATGCTATCTTTCTTGCAGCGTATTGACCTAATTTTACTGCATAGGTTTTTAAAATCAGCTGCAGTTATGAAGTGAGTCGTAGATTTTGCTATGAAAGCTGGGGAGGTGCAGTCTTGCAGTCAGTCATCTGATGTCATGTCGGAGAAGCTCGATGGTAACCATGACATAAAACAGCACCTCGAAAATAATATGAATGGTAACTTTTCAAAGTATTCTTAATTTTAGGCCATACTTGCACCCAAAGTGTACTGTTTTTATTGAAAAACTGTCGCAATTAAAAATCATAGGTGAGATAGTTATGTCCATAATCTGCAGTATGCACGGCTGCTGTGTAGCCCATTTTATTGAGTAAAAACAAGCCAACAATAGCACCACATATCTTATCAGGTGGAACTAATACAGAGTACATTTCTGGTGCACACACCCAGATAAAATGGCAAGTGAGATATATGTGAACAAAATTGCCAAAACATGGGTTCATTAGACTCAGCACAGTAAATAGGTAAAAGGTGCATTGTGTACTAAGAACAAACTTGGTCATTTATGCTATTCTTTAGGATTGGCAACTTTTGCTAAGTGTTGGTGCGGTTTTTATCATTTTGAAGGCAAAAGAAGTATAAGAGAAATGAAAAAAGTAGATGAGGTTGGAACAAATTACAGGGTGATAGCTCCTACTGATAGAGCCAGAGGAATAAATTGTGTGTGATGTTAAGCATGGCATAATAAACATGTTTTGCATGTAGTTTCTATTTGATTGTCATGAAATATATAAACACATTATAGGATAGTCACTTTTTATAAAGAGGTTTGAGTTGGTAAAGATTCGGCTAGCTAAATTAGAACAGTGAAGACAAACTAGAAATCTATTTAATGGTACAAGGAAAACTAGAAAAATACCCTAGAAGTAACTGCATTTTGAACAATTGAATAAGAAATTGCAGATAACAGTCTTGACGAAATCACTTTAGTCTTTTGGAATCTTAGGAAGCAGTTGGTGGTGTGTATTCTTAAGACTATTTCTCAACTGCTTTATGTGAAATATTTGTGTTACTAAATGGCCAGTTGCTCCAGTTTGGAGCATTTGCTGCACTTTTTGATAAGTTTGCCCTCGTGGTACTGTATTGGCATAAAATTATACACAATGTGTATAAGCTTGCTTCTTGTAGTCTAAGGTTATAAGTGCTGTTCAAGATAAATGAACAATGCAACATGGGATTCTCACGAAAGCAAGAAACTTGTGCTGGTCGTCTGTTAATTATTTTTGGTTTATTCGATTTTCACGTTATTCTTAAACACTACTGCATTTACTGTGAGTGTATGAGTCAACATATTTGTCCATCCCTTGGGTTATACTGCAGCGGGTGTGCTCCTGTCCGTCTGTAACAAACCCACAGTAGTTTATTGAATGTCGGTTGATTCTTTTGTGTCAAGGAGTTATGGCGCGCAGTCTCGGCGAAGATGGGCCCAATGGCTTCAAGTCAAAGTCAACGTACGAAAAGTTGCTGCACTCGCTGCAGTGCGATCATCGGATCCAGTGGGAACTGGCCCTTGGAAAGCGCATTGGGTTTTACAGTTTGCGTGGAGAGCTAGGCAGCGGTAATTTTTCCAGAGTGCGGGCTGGAATACACACGCTCACGAAAGGTGAAAATTTTAAGCTGCTTTCCACACACATTGAAATGCGTCAGTGGTTGATTGATTTCTGTATGGTGTCTTGGTGATTTTGTTGTGTCGTAAACTGAATTCTGTGTTGAGGCAGAGCCACGATTACTTCGCACTGCTTCGATGTAGACTGATAATTGGAAATTTGTGTTTTTACTGCGCAGAACGTGTGGCTATTAAAATATTGGACAAGGGCAAAATGGACAAGAAAACAAAACACCTTCTGTCTCGCGAAATATCCAGCATGGAGAAATTGCACCATCCGCACATTATTCACCTTTACGAAGTAAGTCCTGGTCATACCGTGAACTTACCAATCTAACCTCACATTGCTGTCGCGAATTCCTTTTTTNCGCTTCATTGGGGAGGCATCCGTTCTTGGCTGCAACTACACATTGTCGTCGAAGTAAAAGTATTAGAAAACAGTAAGAAGTACCTGCAAACGTGTAAACAAATCTTTGAAATCATATCAGAACGTGCGAAAGAGTATTTGAATGTGTGTGGAAACAAAAAAGCCTTTTGAAGTATGCGCGAGGAAAAACGTACGTGTGAACGTGTAAAAAGTATTTGAAAAGTATACGTGAACGTGAATGATGAGCTGCGCCGCAGGTGATACACACAGAAGCCAAACTCAATCTCGTCATGGAGTACGCCAGCGGTGGCGAACTCTTCACGAAGTTGTCCACGCACGGAAAGATGCCCGAATCGGAAGCGAAGATCGTTTTTGCGCAGATTGTTTCCGCGGTCCAGCACATGGTACGTTTTTGTTATTCGCTTCATTTTCTTTCTTTCCTCGACGGTTGGTCGAACCACGTTTTGTGGGCTTGGCCAACCCTTCTGTGCAAAAACTTTGTCTTGCCACCTCTGACGAGGGCGCTGACTTTTCATAAGCTACGTATTGTTTTCCAGCATCGGCACAACGTCATTCACCGGGATTTAAAAGCGGAGAATGTCTTCTATTCTGAGAAGCGATTCGTGAAGGTTTGAAGGCTCTCGATCTTGTTTCATGGTTTAATGCGTGTCTTTTAAGTGTCAGATTTAACTGTCGGCATGACAACCACCTCCGGTGCAGCTAAGCTTTTAAAAAGTGTGAGAAACTTACTTGGTTTTAGCACGAGGAATTGTTTCTTCCATTGTCACACTAAATAGATCGACCCCGCGCTAACAATAATTCGTAAAATGTAAGTTTATAACCTGTGCCAAGTCCTTAATTGCCTTAGGGTGGAGCGTTTGCACAGACGCTTGTTGCTGGTGCCTACAATTGTGTTTTCTTCTTCGTGACAACCGTCACAAACTTTGATTGTCGCGCTCTACAGCACGTACAGGCGTTCGCTCCGGGCGAAATAACATAAACGTACGCAAACATCGTGAGCTTCATCGCACAGGCCAGCCTCATTGTTGAAAGTGTGTATCGCGTCGCGAAGACGCGGCAATGGCGCGTCATTAGACTGAGTGGCGTGCGAGTGGCTTTCTCTCCGCTGCCGGTCAGCTTTCTTCGCTGGCTCGTTAAGGAGCTTAAGCGCTTTTGTTGTTGTCATAGGGTGTGCTCTCGCCGAAAGAAACTTTTGTGTCTTGAAGATGTAATGAAATTTGACCTTTCGCCGTTCCTAATAAAGTCATGTCGCCTTTTCGCACGTCCGCCTTGCGACCGTTTCCGTGAACATCCGCGTAAAGAGGAAGTGGTTTCAAACTCGAAAGTCGCTTTTAAACTGCGTAGTTCTTCCATCAGGGAACTTGTCACGCGGGAAATTGAAAAACAGATGGTGCTTCCCATACACTGAACAATTCGCACGATTAAAACTTCTTCTGGCGGGTGTCTTTCCATTTGCTGAGTCCTGTCCGTCTACAGTGCGTTTCGCTGATCACTGCTGCAAAACAAAAACTTGCAAATTTGCGTCGTCCTGTGTGTGTGTGTGCGTGTGTGATCACCCGTTTCTTTGCTTCAGTTTCTTTGGCAATGACTTAATTTCAAGGTCGGCGACTTCGGCTTCAGTACCGACGCGCACAGCGCGGAAGACGCGCTGACCACTTTTTGCGGCTCCCCGCCGTACGCTGCGCCCGAGCTTTTCCGCGACGCTTTCTACTACGGCGAGAGTGTGGACATTTGGGCGCTTGGCATACTCCTCTACTTCGCCGTGACCGGTAAGCCAACGGCATGTTGTTTCGATCGTTCCACTCTGCGTGTAAGAATAATGCACGCCGTGGATAATATCTGTCTGTAAAATTCGTTGTGGGAGGTTAGTTGGTTCGGTCTGAGTTGGTGAAGACGAGCCCTGTTTTCTGTAACAGAGGGCAAGTGAACTTGATTGAAGTGTGCATTGACTTTCTTCAGGCCAAGCAAATATGAACGTTTGATTAACCTGCGTTTTACATTTCTGCGACAGAATGCAGCCCGTATAATTTGCTGGGTTTGATTGAAGTGCAAAGGTTTCATTTGATCTGGGGCTATTTCGGCAGTCGAACGATTTCGATGCTGTAACCGTGTTTCTGTCTTGGATCTTGCATATTTTAAAACGGCTTTTTGCTGTGTGCGCCCTGATAACGTGCTCATAAACCAGGTACCGGCCCGTAAGGCTGTCTTTGCCAAATAATTAATTTCATGTATAGCAGTGTGTCCTTTGAGTCGAGACCGTGCAACTTTTCCGTACGCATCTGGAGCAGCTTTTGAAGGATTTTCCTATTTTCTGCAACACGCAGTATGCGCGTCATGTTCTCTTCTGCGTTCGCTCTCGCTGGTAACTCGAAACGAAATTGTTTCGCCGGGTTTCGGTGGAAGAATCTTTCGGCCCAAAGTCGCGCAGTATTATTTTGAAGTCATTTGTACCTCCTGATCCACCTGCATGCTTCAGTCCAGAGCGTAAGTCCACTCAAAGCCATGTCGGATTGCGTGCGCATATGGTGAAGGAAATTTTGTGAAAAGATAGTCAACCCGAGCCAAAATCGTTTCTATTTTTCCGACAAGTTGCAGATTTATAATAACTGCACTTGTCCCAGGCCGGGAACATATCAGGCTTATTTCCGAACACGATTGGGTTACATTCTTCGAGCTGACGACATGCGCATGAAAAGCGGATGCGTGTTTCGCGTGAATCAGCAGATGTTTGCTGATCTCATGGACAACAGTTGTTCTGTGAAGCTGCTGAGAGCATGCTGTTAGATGCGAGCTGAAGCTTATCGCGCTGCTTAGGCCCAGAGTTTCATATACAAATACATATATCTCCTGTTTAGAATTTTCGGATTTTTTACTTCGAAACGCACTTCGTTTATCAAAAGCAGCACAAAATTAAAGGCACCTGGCGATTGCGCGTGAAGTTTTGTCATTTTTCGTATTAAAGCAGTTTTTATCGCTCGAACGTAATCAGTTGGCGGCAGTGTTTGGCAACGCCTTCGGCAGTTGCTCCCTCTAACTCTCCCTCCGTGCCAAGCGTCGCTCACGACTCACATCACGGCCAATGACCTGTGCACGCTGTCGTGACGTGTGTTGTTCAATTAAACCAGGCACGATGCCTTTTCGAGCCGAGACCGTTGGCAAGCTGAAGAAGCGCATCTTGGCCGGGCAGTTTGCTATCCCGCACCATGTGTCGTCCGAGTGCAAATCTCTCATTCGCAGCATTCTCAAGTCCGTTCCGGCTGATCGCTTCTCCATAACCGATATCCGGTGCTCGGAATGGCTCGTCCGGACCGCTTATCCTCAACCAATGGGCTACTACAGGTTTGTTGTGAGTGTCTTGTGACGCGCTTTCGGCTCTGCTGCTGCTGTAAAGTGTCTATCTTGTTGTCGGCAGCGCGGGAAAGTGTGATTTGTTGTTGTTAGTGCAGTTGACCTTTTCAGCAGTGGCGATCCCGGCACTCGGGATCCTCGGGCTTAGCCCCAGTCTTCGATTACGATTTATATTGCAGAACGTGAGCTTGCATACTTCGTGTATTTTTGCCACCACCCACTTCACTGTTTAAGGTTGTAAACAAGGGCTCTTTTCACTGGGCCTTGTCACTGTTCATATACATATTTACGTTCCATGTCTGGCCTTTCACGTTCATTGCGCGTGACCTGAATCCAGAAATATCGCTCGTAGTAGGCGTTTTCTCGACTTCGTTCGCTCACGCTTGACTCGGGCTCATCCGTTTAAAGACCGAGCTGCCGTCTGCAATCACGTATTTTCAAAAGATAACTCATATCAGATTGATTCTATTTGAATAAGAGCTGGTGATGCCTACTTCGTAGGCGAAATATATACTCTGTAAGATCTTCAAGTGTCTGATTGTTTGCTGAGAAACGATTTCTTTCCATAGACCAGTGTTTCCCAACCTTGTTAGGCTTGCGGCACCCTACAGAAAAGAATAATAATTTACGGCACCCATAGCAATTTGCTTTGAGGTTTGATGACAGTTTGAAAATGTATTTTTAATGATA
>JGI24158J21664_10013948_pt1 | contig 10579 bp, 11 predicted proteins | sample Ectturendosymbi3_FD_21664 | JGI IMG/M metagenome (IMG submission 21664)
TAATGGAATTTCTGGGAAATGTTTTCACTAAGTTCATTTTTGAAAAATTTCTCTCTCATGAAGCACTGGTGATGGGAAGAGTTACAGCTACCAGTAACAATGAAACGCAGCTTTTTAAGTAGCTTTGAATGAAAAAAATGTTCGAGCGATATAGGCAGCTTCGACTCCTTCCGAAGCAAGTTCTTTGTCAAAATTATTTCACGTTTTGAATTATTTTCACTAAATGAATATGATTTGTTAATTGTTTCAAGTGTGTTTCTGATGGATATGTTTGAACTCCGGGGCAAAGAGCTGAAATGCGCGAAAGAATTGCTTCTGAATCATTACAGAAAATCCGTAAAAAATTCTATGAGGTTGCAGGACATGTGGCTAGAGTTAAAAATATAGTCACGAACCAATTACGTAAGATGTTTCCAAGTCGTATACCCAAGGCAGCCGAATGCAATACCACAGCCAGGATAAATTGAGATAAACTAACTGAAACCAATTCTTAATGCTTTCACAAACATTTACAACTGGGACAAGCAACAATCTGCTGACAGTTCTATAATCCAGTTCCACCTCTCACTGAAATTCACGGAAGATCAATCTTCTCACTTTTGTGACTGTTCTTTTATTTTCGAAGTGAGATTTACAACACTACGTCCGCGGTCTGACTAAATTGCACGCAGGATCCGAGCAACCCCTGGTGTGTGTCGTCATAAACAACACGTTACCCACCCGTCAGAAACCACAACACAGCTTATCATGCATTTGGGAAATATTAAATGCAGGCTTGAGGGTTTCTAAATTATCGTTTGAAATATTGCTGGCCGAGAGTTATCTGCTGCATGTGTCTAGGGTTGTCAGATGTCCGGTATTTCACGGGCCTTGCCGGTATTTTACTGTTAATTTAGCAGAGGCCGATAAAAGACAGGTATTTTGAAAATCAGTGTCTGAAGCCAGTGGTTTGAAAATAATTTGCCGTAAAAAAAGAACTAACGCAGAATTTCTCAAATTGTAATGACTCTGGCAGTGAATCTTGTCATGACAGAGCCTTCAGCGAAGTTTATTTGCTACTTTTGACGCAATCTTCGGTGCGATTGACACGTCATACACACACCGAAATGTAACGAATCAGCCAACATACGGGCAAATTATTTATTGTGGCTTAAAAATACTGATTCTCTCTGTTTTCCCGGTGCCTCTTACGAATTACGACACAGCTTAGATCTGGCGCTGTTTGCAGAATGGCCGATATTTTGACAAAACGCATTTGGCGACCCTGCGTATGCCAACCAAACGATATTAAAGTTAAGAAAAAAACTGGGGGACCAAATGGGGGCCAAGCAAAAATCTGTGGGGGCATGGCCCACCCAGGCCCTCCCTTAGAATAGCCATTGCTTGCAGTTCACTTATGTCTGCTCCATTGCGTGGTCGAACGTAGGAGCGGATTCTTCTGCTGTTGGTCTTTATTGCGTACCAATGCCATGGTTTACTTCAAGTTGCGATGATAAGCGTTTGGTCGCATCTTGCGGCTTGCTGATGAACATAGATATCTTGGCATATAGCGCAGCGAGACAGTGACTGCTGATAGCGGTAAGCCATATAGTTTTATACTGTGTGAAAATAAGCCAGAGTGAATCTGTAATACAGCAATGCAACCACATGTTTAAAATATCCATTGCAAGTGTGGGACTGGCTGTGACCAATATGTCTGAGTGAATAGCGTAATCCAGCGTGGGCCAACTACTTTTTACCCATGGGCCATTTTACAAAAATGTGACAACTTGCGGGCCATTTCCTTTCCAATAAAATGCTGCTTAAAACAACAAATTCACAACATAAAAAAATGAAAAAGGGAAGATACGTGAGTGCATCATTGAAATTATTAAACAATAGCAATTTCTTACAAATCGCTATCAATGGGATGCCTGTGCCCAGTAGTCGAGGCTTCTCTGACCGGTAGCGCAGTCAGCCCAAACATTTGGGGGGCCAAAATGTTTGATTTTATGTGAATACCACTATTTTCTTTGGGATACCGCCTCTCAAAGACCAAAATGACTACATGTTATAAAATTTGGGGGAATGTCCCCGTAGCTCTTTCCCCCCCTGTTTACGCATATGTCTCTGACACCATCGTTTCTTTAGCAATACCAGTGTTAGTGGCAGCAAGTAGAGGCTATCGTGCATTGCTTCGTCTGCCATTCCACTTCTGTTTTTACTGTAGATTTGACTTTCTTCATCGTAAAAAATGTATGTACTCTCACCCATGTATGTGTTTCCAAACGTGGAGCGCATTTTTATCGCGAAATCTTTCAGTTTGGGAAATCTATCTTTGCTGACTAATTACCAGAAACTCTTTACAGTCTCTAATACCGTTAGTATTCTAATAGCCTACATTTTTATTTAAAGATGTTATGCTTGTTACAGGAGTAATTAAAATTACCTATTCCGGGGATGTGCAATTAATTTGTCTAGAGGGCCACTTTGAGAAGGCCGCGTTTAACGGATAACAAGACAGATTTATTTGATGTTACTGAGTTCATTACACCAGAAGAACTATTCAAGATAACGAACTCCGAGGCACGGAAAAAGCAAAGAGGTTATGCAATCATTTGCCCCAGCGGAGGGTTGGGGGGGCATGCCTTCTAATTTGATCGTAAAATAAAAAAATGAAACAACAGCAGCAATGTTACACAGAAAAGGTAATATTCATTGTTCTTGTGCAAATACACTTTGTCTAGCGCAAGCAATTCAATGAAACAAATGTAACCTCACACACTATTCAACAAATTTTTAATTTGATGTTTTTTTCTGAATTATTCCGCGGGCCACAGAAAATGCTGTGGCGGGCCACATGTGTGCCGCGGGCCTGTAGTTGGATCACGCTGGATGAATCAAAATACTTTTATGCAGTCTTCATTTTACACACCGCGTGGCTTGTTATATGTGCAAGCTTGTGGATTTATACGTAAGTTTTCTTTCTGACTTCTGAGTGAGCAAGTTCAAAGCTATATTTGCTCTGGCGAGTTTTCATAATTTATCTGCGCGATTTTCTAAGCCTGCGTGGTTTTCTAACTAAAAGTTGTCCGATAGTCGTTGTCAACTCACGGGTTTACTTCACATTGCTTGAAAATGTTTTGCGAGAGAGTGTCAAACTTTTGTGTTTTTTCACCGCTTGTTCTGGCCGTTGATTATTTTGAAATTACAACTTATTATTAGAAAGTGTTAGAAAAATGGACATTAATAGGTTTATGAAAAAAAAAGCATTTCTGATAGCCAAACTGTAGAAAGCTTTTCAGACTAAAGTTTGAGAAGTGAGGTTCAACCCGCACAAACTAATGTGAGCACCGCAAACGCAGTTGTGGATATTTCAAGACCAATCCAGGCTCAGTTGTCCGTACTTCACAATAATAATGGTATTGTATGATAGGCTACCCCAATTCAGCAAAAGTTGTGAAGGATGACAAAAACGTACGACCTTTTCGCAAACACGAATACAACTCCACCAGAATACAATTTCAAACAAATGTGAACAGAAAACTTGCTCTCATGTGGAATTTGCTTTGTGGTGTAGAAAGGGTAAAGCGTTTTGTGAAGGTCCATCTGTATTACATCTTTCGCAAACTGAAAAAGGATAAGCGAAATGTCGACGTTGCCCCCACTTGGACAAATTTCTGCGGACGCCCATGCCCTACGTGTAGACAAAATGAATAAACTCTACACAAATCCAGTAGTTAGGCGACGCAGTCGAATTGATGGACAACGTGTTGCAATAGAAATCAATTTCCTATTGAAAATATTTGTTGATAGGTTAGACAGTGTTGCCTTTGCTGAGACTAATTACGTGAACACAGAAAAGAGCAAGTTTGAATCATCCTACAGTCCCTGAAAGCGGAGCCCAGTTGGGGATGATTCTTCGAAAGCTTGCAGCAAATCTGAGTTCTTAATTGTCCCCAAAACGTTGAAGCAAATACACCAGTATCCCAGAAATTTTGCTATACAAAGGGATATACTGTATTTAAAGCAATTATTGATTCTCTGCGACTGTTTATTGAAAGTGCGTTGCAATCTGTTTCCTGAATTTTCAGCTAAAATTTCATTCCCATAAATTTCATCCAAGTGATTATTCAGAAAGTATTTCAGTTGTATCAGCAAAAACCAATGCAACAATTTAACATGAAGAGTAATATTACCTATTTTGTACTTGCCTATGTTCAAACCTATCGAAAATGTACAGAACTTTATATTTTTAAATAATGTTAAGAAGCATGTAATGAATTTATACGTTTGATGTGGTGCCAACCGCTACCAAGATATTTTAAAAAACACTGCAATGCTCGTTTCAAAAAATTATACCTGTTTCGATTTCTCATCTTTTTCATTTCAATTCAGTTTACCATGATTTCAAAAACATATTGCGCCTCTACGTGTTCCACATACTGACCAGTATTTTGTGGAAACAACCAGCAAAGCAATGACTGTCAGAACAAGAAACACTCCCACAACAAACGTAGCAACTTGATACACATTCCGATGCGGAGGTTGAAGCCTTTCGTCAGTACCTGTTTCACGATAAAAGAATAAAGGTGATTTTGCAAGAATGGCTGTTTCTGCGTTTTCATACAGTATGAACAGAGAAGCTGTACTTTGTACTGCAACAGAATGACTAAAGTCAAATGTACTGTCTAATCTGAGGCATTTGCAAAATGCGTTGCCTCTTTGCACCAGGAGTAGACAAGTGTCCACTTTGATTGAAACTTGGCAAGCGTTCCGAAATGGGCGCTTTCGAAGCTCAGGAAGACTTTGAATTGTAGAAACAAAAGTTGATAAAGCTGCCTATACAGTTGCTTATAGTTGCTTGTACAGGACATGCTTGTATAGCATTGAAAGCCATACCTTAAACAGAGTAGATTTTGGAGGCATCCATGCTCTTATCAATTCCTAAAGCTGAAGTGAAAAATATGGCAAGCACATGTCACACTTTTGGATTTGCTGGGACATTTGAAGTACACCGAGCTGATTTTTCAGTAGGTCTGAGAAAATAAATGCAATTAAAGCAAGCATAAAAAACCAACATCTCTTTCAAAATGGCAGGAAAATACGGTGATCTGCAGAAGACTTTCCCCCTGAAAGATTATATTCGTTTATTTATCTTCCATGATATTCTCTTTTTTGAATAAACAAACCCTAAACACACCCCATTACGAAATTATTAACTTGGTTGCAGTTGCCTGCCATGTACAAGTAAGTTTAACTTTCTGCTAGCCAATCCTTCGCAGGAGTGTGCGGCAAGCCTTCAAAACTCAATTTGAATTTGTTTGCAGATGATGATCACCTACACGTTGCGACACAGTGCAATGAATTTTAACGATGCTTTGAGTTTTGAATATGAATTGAGAACCAATCGAGTTGAAAGATGAATGAAATGCCATAATTTTTCTTTTTGTGAAATAGTTTATCTATTCGATCAATGTTGCTCTTCGCAATGCAGTACCCGATGCAAATGGAATACAGCCTTACATTGTTTATGTTTGCAATGCAACACAAGTCACTTACCTGCTGTTTCGGCTGTAGTCCGATCCGGTCATCGTGAGGACAGTCGAGATATTCGCATAACAGCAAGATTTTGAACCTGTTGACTTGTGCAGATATCCGTGGCGGCCAGTGAAGACTTTTTCTAGTTGAATTGAAACAAACCGTACTGATGGTTACATTGGAGTTACAAGAGGCTTGGTCTTGAAGCTCTGGAGAAGCAACATACATCCCCCACCACAGCTGAGTTGGCTTGAATTTTTTAACCAGAGAATGTAGCCCTCACTAGAAAAATAAGGCATTTACTCTCCAAGCAAGTTGAAATATTTACAGAAAAATTATTTGACATTAGCAAAATTATTTCCAAATCTTTCTTGCAAATTTCAATGAGCAGTAAGGACAACCTTTTTATGAGATAAAAAGACTTTCTTATTCAAATCTCAACACTCTTCGCTGCAGTCAAGTTAGAAATACCTGTTAGTGACACACACTTGTCACGTGTTCTGCAGACTGCAGTATAATGTTTTTGTCACTTGCAATAAAAAACTTGCAATTTTTTTTCGTGTATAATGGACGTCACTTTGACCAAGTGATAAGTTTGTATTACATCAACAAAACACGCTTGACTTGAACGACCTTATGTTGATCACACTACGACACCATCCTTTTATCATTCTAGCCTCATTTTTGTGCCAAGGTTATCAACTCGTTCAAAAATATCAATTCATACAGTGCGTTCATGCAATGCTTGGCAAGACAGTAAGTCGTCGTTGATGTCTTCATTGTGAATGTATCTCACAAACGACAAAGGATATGCTATATTTTTAATGTCCGTCGATTCATCAAGTGGAATGGCAAATTTATAGCTTAATTCTTGGAATGCGTTGGTCGTATTAATCATAACTGATTTCAGAAATACGCCTTGACACCGTATTGCTTGACAAAAGACTTTCTCGCTTTCATGAGAGTCTTTTTTGTCGCACATAACAGCAGCACTTCCAATTGCAGAGGTTGGAAGTATTTCTTCTTAATGTTCATCGCCAATGTTGACGGGTTAGTTACTTATTTCGATCAGCAAAGAAACCTCAAACGACGCTTTCGTACACTTCTCCGGATTCAGAAACCCATTTTCAAATGAGTTTCTTTGTCTTTTTGGTGTTGTCAATAAACGGCGACCGTGTTGATTGTGACAGGAAGTGTGTTCTGTACTGAAATGTCTTTTCACCAGTTACAGGCTTACCCAGGCCCGTAACCAGGGGGGGCGAGCCCCCTAAGATTTTTTCGCCCCCCTTAGAAAAAGGTATTGAAAATAGTTCAAAACCATTGGAAATAGTTAAAAACAAATTGGGCCCCTCTTAGAAAACTCTTCGCCCCACCTGGTGTCCCAAGCTGGTTACGGGCCTGGGCTTACCACCTTTATTTGCCAATATTTCATTGCAATCAAACAGATTGAATTGTGCTCATCATGTTACGATATGTTTGTTAAACTACATGGCAAATATTTTCGTTACGTTCATCTTTTTGTAAACTTACTATCCGCTATCTTCTCGAGGTACTTAACGCTTTTGTGATGTACAACTTCATGCCGTCTTTGCGTTTTCTGTTGCTTGCAAAAGTATTCTTCGATCTTTTCAACTAGTTACCCTTTGTCTTTTCACAGTTAGCTTTCCAGCATTTAGCATGGATAATCCTCACCTGTGTCTCAAGTGATGTATGACAAGATTACATTTTATAATCCTGCGCTTCCTCAGATAAGAGCAACTACTGATGTGGCAGGTACAAAAACAACGAATGACAGGAAAAATGACAGAAGGGATTAAACCGAAACAAAGGTGTTGTAATGAGACGCAGGCATACGAAGAAAACAAAACAATACAAGCAAAAAGTGATCGTAGCAAACAAAAAACACCCCGCATCTTACATTCTCAGTCATGAAAGATGTCTAAACTATTGCATGATTGAACAGATTGGAAATCAAAGACGGGAATTTTTTCAAAGTTTAAAGTCACACTACATTAGTGCTGACGTTGAGTCCACAAGTCAGTGTTTTACGTTGATTTTAGTAATTGCGTTTTGAAAATCGGGAACAGCATAATTCATGTACATTTTATATTTTGCGTAAAACCTTTGTACCATTTGCATCACTACAGTGTGTCACGTAGCCCAAGTTGGGAGCATTTGCTAGAGTAGAGGTTGTCTGCGTACTCCACACTAAAAATTGAGCATTTTTCAAAATTCAAACCCTGTTTCGTCGCGCTATAGTTCGCCAAACTATGCTTTCATTGGAAAAAAGTCAGCAATGACCATGGAATATTGCTTTAGCCATTTACGATATTCATTAGCATTTGTCATGGACCCCAAAATTTTTAATTGTATTCCAATGTTTAACAAAATTTTTCACAGCTCAAAAGTACGGTTGGTAAGGAAACCATTAGGTTTATGAGCAATTTTGTAATTTCAACAGAAGCTTGTGCCATCACAGGACTCTTTTTATAAATTAATAAGCAAACCGAACTGTCTACTTGACATATCAAACTGGTAAAATACACGTACATGCGAAAAAACATGGAAAAACCATTAAATTTCAAAGTCATAAAAGTTTGCCTAAACAAAACAAAATTATTTTGCTGGTAAGGTAAATGTCGTGAGGCCTAATAAATTCAAAATCATTGCATGACGCATCACGGACATAGTTGGGCAAACAATACAATATATATGCATGAAACAAGTTCTCCACAGAGCCGTTGCACGAACTACTGTGCAAGCTAGGCTTTCTCACTTTACAATAGTCAACTTACGTCCATCGGGAAGGGTAATTTGAGTCACATGACCATCACCATCGCCAATGCTGTGAAAATGGATGAGTTTCAATGACAAAATTGCATTTGCTTTATTGAATGGGGGAGTGACTGTCCACGTGCAATTGTCTCCATTCTTATTATTGTTGATCGCTTAAAGCTTTCCGAAACCTTGAAACAATTCGAAAAGACCAGAGGTATCTCAATAATTCTTAGAAATTTAAATATTCTTGTCAGGCGGTGATGTGACTGTAGACAATTCGTTAGCAGACGCTGGCCACAATGCAGCCAGCTGCGTTGGCGAAAGTTATCAAATGTTTTTTTTTATTGCGTTGATTCAAAACAGGAAAATTACAACCAGTGGTAAGCTTTTCAAACGCCGTTTCGGTTTATTAACAAAAAAACAATGCTTTTTCCAATCAACAAACAATGTGTTTCCGTGTCTTGGAATTGGTATATTTCAATAATCTACATAACAAAAGAACAGGGAAAGACTTAAACAATCACATGAATGCAGTGCTGCAGAAGAAATTGATGACACATTGACCTGCATTTTTGCTTAGCAGCAGTATGATCAAAGCAAATGTTGGCAAAGGAGCTTACCAACAATGAACGTCAGAGGAATGAGACAATCGAATAACATCTTTGTCTAACTTTTCAGTTTTCTATTGCTTTTTTGTTTCTCTTTCTCATATAACTTCTCAAAAAATCTCAGTGCTATGGACTTACAAGTGGCTCATTTATCCATGGAAAATCAAGTTTGTTAATTGTAGTTTCTGCGCATATTCTACCTCATCTAGTTTATGGCAAATAGCAAATATCATATTTTGTACAGACACTCATTTGGAAAAGTAGTTTGCTGAGTATGTCTGTTCAAACATTATAACACACACCGTGTAGATACGCAGACACAATTGTTGCGAGCACCCACTCTAGTTCATGCGTGTACCCTCTCATATGTTATTATCTCAAATTAACCTCCGCAGATTCTGTTGCGTCATCAGAAAATGTTGACACAACAGTTNACCAGTTCGCGTGGTTCAAAAGTCGTTGCGNCAAAGCGTACTCTTAAAATTTTTATTGATTAAATCCACGAATCATAAATTTTCCACAACTCTGCTCAGGTGCACAGTATTTTGACCGCATGAGGGAAACGTACTTGAGGCGTGATGCAGCCATACGAAAACTGACCGTTTGAAGAAATGTGTATCGGTCACAAAGCACATTGCTGAGAAAAAGATGAGAAAGTGTTAATTGTAACTGGTGTTCTCGTAGATAATACTAGGCATTGGAAGCATCGCGTTGACGCCAAATTGTGAGACGATTTTCAACACGTATTGGCTTCAAACAAAAGTGAATATGTGTATTTTCTGCTTTAATCATGATTAATATATTTTGTTTTGAAGACTAGCCCTGTCCTTCAAATATTGTTTTTAAACGCCTGAAAGGCAATGTTTACAACAAAATACTCAGCAAAACTGCGGTCAGATCTATGATTACAGTGTACTTTCACCTTTTCCCTGACCCACGCATGCAACATTAATCTGTTATTGTGATTTAAATCTAGTCCATCCATGGAAAGCATAAGCAATGCCCACTTTAGCAAAAGCACTGTTTGTAGTAAAATCGAGGAAAATGTATCATAACCCAACGCAAAACACATCTAATGGATTCATGCTCAAAATCACTTATGAATAATAGCGTTTTGTCGTGTAATGCACCCAAGTCAAAGGGCCCAATTTGCGTGCCTACAAAAACTTTATAGATTGCCAAGAATATTTAAATTTCTAATAATAACTGTGGCAGCCTGAAAATGGCGCCACATGTAAATAAAGGGTCACCAGTAGATGGTGCCCATACGTAACAAGTCACCGTGATAGTCACCACAAGCGAATTATCGTAATTCACTTATCCCTATATAATGTTAGTGCAACTTGTATCAGCACAGTTATCTCGTTGGGTAAGCTCTATTGCTGCTAGTTGCTTTCCCGTTAGCTTAATGCCCCGAATTGACCTGTGCGTCTTGTGCTTCCTGAGTTGTTCAAGGCGATGCTGATACCTGCAAATTGAGATAGCTGTGGTCTTTTCATCCTGGTCCATGTCGGATCATCGGACTGGTTTGGAAAATCTTTGGGCGATCAGCAAAGTATGCTGTAAATATGTGATGAAATTGCACGTGGGCAGTCACTCCGCCATTCAACGAAACCAATACCATTTTAGCGTTAAACGTTATCCATTTTCACAGTATTGACAAGGATGATGAT
>JGI24158J21664_10013949_pt1 | contig 10579 bp, 8 predicted proteins | sample Ectturendosymbi3_FD_21664 | JGI IMG/M metagenome (IMG submission 21664)
ATGCCATACATCTCAGCAACTTGCATGCACGTGTGCAACTTGCGATCAGAGAGTTATTTTCCTCACAACGAAGCTAAACAATATTACAAAAAATCACGTTTATCAAAAAAGTTGTTTTTCATAAATTTTGCAATCTTATAGCTTTAAATAATTTCAATGCAGTGGCATGACGTCACGCGGAAAATTTAGGGGGGCCACTGGGGGGCCAGGCAAAATTTAGGGGGGGCAGTCGCCCCCCTGGCACCCCCTAGCTCCGCCCCTGCCGTATATACTCGCTTATTAGCTTCATTTTTTTACCTGGACTATGACCTGTGTTTTGCCTGCGGCTTATACGCGCAACATACCCAGAGGGACAAAGTTTTCGCATGAGCGAACAGATTCTCTGGACAGATGTTGGCGACGACACCCATGACACAGATGAAGATGATACCTACGACGATCTACCGTACTTATAGACGAACTTCCTTCTTCCGACGAAAATTTCTTAGGTTTTGAACAATATAATTGACTTTCATTACATTTGCCTGTAAAAATCAATATTTTGTGGTTGAGTGATCGCGCAGGGTCTTCACCGGTGAAAAGGTCAATTGACCTGCGGCTTAATCGTGAATTACCCTTGATTCTCGGGATATGGCTAAACGTTCTGCTGCGGTTTATCTGCGGATGCGGCTAATAAGCGAGTATATACGGTAATTACATTCAATGCTGCATCCCTAAACAAAAGCTTTCGACATAGGGAAACAACCCAAGTGCCTGACACAAAACACTTCGCTGACAGGTAGTCGAGATAGGCTGAATAAGAAACTACTTCAAATACAGAAAATAAACTGAGCTCCACTGCTAATGTGACTTCAAGTTCTTCCCCTACAGTGATGAAATTGTTTTCGAAAGTTTTGTTTAAAGCGTATTCGCTCAACAAAATGTTCACAATCTTTGCAATTTGTTTTAGCAATACTCTTGTCATATACTTGGAATACCTGAAATAAGTGAGCAGGAATAAACCAACAAGCATAATTTTCCAAATTTGGATGGGTAATCAGGCCACAATCTGTCGTGGAACTTTCTTTTTAATCAGAGGAGTATGTGTTGTAATAGGCTTAAACATCCAAATTCAACCTGACGATTGATGAATATCCTAAGCCCATATCAATTTTAGAGGGAATTGTCTGGGTAAAGATGTGTTTTAATTTTTGTCCAAGACGGTCCTGCATGGAACAGAAGCTGATTTCAAACCTTCGAAAATAGGCGAATTTTCAAATTTATTAAATTTCATCCTCGACGGAGTTGTTTTTGATAAAATGCCAGACTTCAATGCCACAAAGCAGAAGAAAAGTTACAAGTGTATGGCAGGAAGCAGAAAAAGTCACAGGCCTGTGTTTTTCAAAACAACCCAATAATGCAGTTGATTGCAGTTCGACTTCGACAAAAACTCGCTGATCGATTCCATAAATATTTACCAAGAATTTTAGCTGCACCATAAAACAGACCCGAACGTTTGTGGCAAATCAATTTTGTCAATAACCTCAACCTCACCGAATTAAACAGTTAGCATGAGGGTAGTTATGTTAGGTTTTAATTATTGTGGGTTTGCTAAGGTATGCTAATTATGTTAGGTTAGTTACGGTGTGTCAACTATGTTAGGTTTTAATCGTGTTAGTCGTAGTAGGTCAAATATACTAGGTTAGCAATGTTAGGTACGCTAAAATGTAGCGTGATTTTATCTTTAGCGTCTATTACAACTTCCAACCGGAAATTAGTTCGTTCGCGTTGTCAGGCTGCACTGCTGAACCTTATCCCTGAAAGAGTAAAGCTTGCTGCCAGAAACCTACAGCTCTCGTTGCTTCGTACAACAAACCTGACCGAAAGCCAAAATTGACATTCGGAAGCTAGCCTTGGTTTCGTTATTGCTTGCTGATCTCTTCTAAGCCGACATATCACGGTTGCTCTGAGTTGTGACATCTTCGATGACCTGCAGTGATCCGAGGCATTCGGCGGCGACCAAGCGTGAAACTCATCACAGATCGCGTTTCACGTTTGTTTGCGTCTTCGGCATTATCAGGAAAGCGATTCGTTCCTCAGAGATATGATAACAGCCGTTGGGCTTTGGGGTAACATGACACGATAATTCACCGTGCAAAAACAAGTGTGAACTCTGCTAAAAAATTATTCGGGCTGCCTAGTCTTGCTTGTGAAGGCTTAGCCAGTGACACAACGAAATCTTTCGCAAGCCTTTTATTATCAAATACACTGTAGTATCTTCGCAAAGTGAGATGATATAATCACTTTAGTCAACGCCTAAATCCCAACTGCTACTTCCACTTTCCTTTTTGTATGACCTCCTGTCAACAAACAAACTTCCAAACAGACCGCGAAAGACGTTCAAAAGTAGGAAAATGATTAGAGAGAATCGTTTTTGCATCAAGGTTGACAGTTGTCAACGTAGTTTTGGAACTTTGCCTGATCTGCTGTATTGAAATAACAACTTAGAACACAACCTAATCAAAGAATGTTTTTCAAAAATCCTTCCATTTTCAAAACATTGTTGTACCTTAGCTGACGCCTTTTCCAATACTCACAAGGTTATACCCTTTCAAATCACTGGCCTTTTCGATTATCGCATTGGGGTGAGCATTCGAAAGGCTGTTCAGCATGTTCGCGTTTTCTTGCTTAGGTCATTCACAATGCACCACCAGTCAGCTCTCAATCCATCCCAGGGTTTGCATTTCAGTTCGTGAACCGTGTAACTGCGAAGTTAACCTGTTCAATCTCGCAGTTTGCGATATAATTTTACGTGGTTTGTGATAAGACAGCAGCACGGAATTTTCTAAGTGTAGCAAATCCCTGCAAACTTTTGTCGTCTTAATTTACTGTACTGTTACTTGCTTATCCATGGAAAACAACTTTGATCGAAAGTGGTGTGGGCGACTTCAGCATCAGCCCAAGCAAATGCTTTCTCATTTTCTTCGCTCTGCTGCTGTGCGCGTTCTTCAAAAATGGTCTGTGAGTGTACGTCTCTGCCTTTTGTGCGTTATCTTTCGGCAGCTACGCCCTTTCCACTGCACGATAAACAATTCGATCGTCGAATGTAGCAAGGATTCTTAACGCTCAAGCATTTTAAATAGATTCTGTGCAGATAATGTTCACGGGCATTGGTTTCCCCCTCAACATTTGTCGCTTCAGAACGCGAGTGTTACGGGAAAGTTTCGTGGAAAGGCTATGAGGCTGCAAACAGTTAACGAATTGTAGTTTTACAACGCACTCATTACTCAGTTCTGAACATACTGGAAAACATAATATGAAGTCTGTATATCAGAATCTTTTCGTGTTTTGTTTCTCATCAAAAAGATGTAAATTAAAACTGCAGCGATATTGAAATACTGAAACAATTTTATGTATGAACAGATAAACATAATTAAATGTGTGTTTTATGTTTGCTGTGCAATTTAGCGAAGACTTGTGAAAATTAGCAAGCACAGCTTAGGTTTAACGGGTGATGGCAATTTTACCGTAGAACACGTTTTTTTCCAAACTTAGAACTACTGTAGTGAGTTTAAAGTCAAAGCAAGGTTTTCTTTATAAAACGTTAGAACGAACAAATCACAAACGAACTTTGTAAAGACTCAAATGCCGTATATGACAATGCAAAACGAATATAAATCGTGTGCGTGTGGTGGCAATACATGGAATGTTTCATTTTTCAAAACGCTTCGTGCATTCATCAATATTTGTAGACGAAACTACTCTACCGCAGAATAAATTCAATACCATGTCAAGAAAAATCAACACGAAATTTGACACTGACCTGAAGCCTTGCAAACATATTGCAGTTTGAGTGATTTGAGCCAATACCTTTTGATCTGACAGTTCGTTGTCTTTTGATTAATTGGAATTGCTGAACAGCTTCGTGTGACTGATGATGTCATGTTAAAAGTATATTGGAATCTTACATCCACGATCAGGAATCACAACGCATTTATCACTCATTGATCTTATATGGAGAGAATGCTGTCTAAAAAAAGAAGACGTAAGAAAAAGCAAATTAAAAAAAAACTGGAAATTCTCAAAACGAAAAATGCATTTGAAACAGGGAGCGGGCTAAGGCTAATGTCCATGGAGAAAGCCTTATGCTGCAGCATTCAATTCATAAACAAGCAAAGACTTTATTTCAACACAAAAGTGCAAGAAAAGAAGGTGGACTGTCCTAATGGGCATATTTGGTTCGGCAAGACTTTTCTGACTTAAAAAATTTTCAATGAAAAAAATAACACATTTGTTTAAAAAATAGCACTCAGCATTTACTGTATATAAGATTTGTAAGATTTAACCACGATTTGGACCACCCAAATTTCACGATACACCAAACAGTATATTTTCTGAAAGGCGGTCTCACTTGGACAGTGTATTTGAAAGTAATAGAAGAAATAATACTGTCGAAATTTTGTAATTATTTCTTGATTGTATGGCAATATGGAAGTTGCTCGTCTACCCGTAACAGATGTTCTGTTTCACTGCAGCCTGTTTTACAGCATGACAATTAATGCTGCAGCCGCTATTGTATGCATTTTTCTTTATGGCTGTTGTATTGTGAATGCATGGTTACAGTTTTACTGATGGTGTATGTCAGTGGTTCTTAAACGTTACAAATACGCCGAACCCTAACGTAGTTTTTTTAAACTTTTGCCGAACCCCATTTTTCCCACTATAACAGAAAGTAAAAATGGGTTAGCTTGCTGTGATATAACCACGATTTCAGTCAATTTTCAGATGACCTTCGTCGATCCCCTGAAACGGCTCCGTCGAACCCTAGGGGGTCGATCGAACCCAGGTTAAAAAACACTGATGTACGTGATCCCCTTTCATTGCTTGTGTTATCGTCTTTAAATATACGTTTAAGTGCTGAGCTATTATTGGTTAGGCATACCATACGCCCGTTTTAGCCGGGACAGTCCCGGTTTAAAGGGCTTTGTCTCGGCGTCCCGGTGGGTCAACCAAATTGTCCCGGTTAGGCATTCAGTCAGCCATCATTAATAACAAGTGGTCTGATAACAGAAACATAATGCTGGAGCAGAATGTGAAAGCCCTTATCACCTGTAAAATCAATAGTGACTTTTCCTGGAGTGATTTTTACAAGATAATACAATCCAACAAAGACTAGACAAAAGTATTGTCTACAGAAAAATACCATTGGGCGAATGGGTGAAATTACAAATGGTTGAACATTGCTTTGGTTCTTGGTAAAATGTATTATGTGAGTTTTTCTTTGTGCCTTGACTATAGGAATCCAAAATAGCTACACACTCCAAGTAAGAAGTGAACCACATCTATCTGTTAAGTCTCGTTGTTCTGAAGCGTCCCAGTTTTTAATTACAAAAATGTGGTATGCCTATTATTGGTTCCTCGAATGCCGTCATCAGTTGGTAGAAACCTTGCACGATGTGGTGATCGTTTCCAGCCATTATTATTTGCATCGCATGACACGTTGTTTAGTAGTATTGTTGGTTATGAACGCAACTTTCCTTTATTTCAGATGTGTAGCGTCGTAGTATTTTGACATAAAGCCACTTTGGTGTTCTTACGTATAATACATCAATGGCATCATGAGATTTACATTTTATACAATCTGTTCAACACGGGAGACAATTTGCAATTAAAGATTGTTGTCCATGTGAAAGTTTCGCAATGGCGGCAGTAGTTTTGACGATCAGGATCAAGGGGGACGCGGTTTGTGCAAACATTCATGTTTTATTCTTGCAAATAATGCACCCAAACCGATTATTTCACGCAAACCAAACTTCCTTTCGCTGTATGGAAATGTTAGTGAAAGACTGTCACAAGTTCATTAAATATTTAGAGTGGCAGTTGCTTCATCAACTACGTTTGTGCTTTTCGTTGCCATGCGCCATGTCATACCGAAATCAACTTTGATGCCTTTCCTCCCCACTGTTTGTGGCGTGTAATAAAAATTTGACAAAAGCTGCACCAAAATGAAAAACATTTAGAGCACAAGTCAAAGCAACTTTATAAAAAATCTCAAAGATTATAATTGTAGAGACGACTAAGACAATTCTAAGCTAAGAAATATTTGAAAGCTGTGTTCTCAGTTTAGGAATGTTTTCAAGAAGGCCGTACGGTAGATTGGGCTAAAAATAGATTTCCAACAACTTGGTACAGAGGTAATCACGTTTTTTTATTAGATCGGAAAAATCACGAACTTTTGTGCCTCGTTCCTTTTTTGATGAAGCTTAACATCGTCACGTGTAATGGAAAGATTAAAATAATTGATAACCTATTATTATAAATGGTTATCTTGGTCTTTAGTTAATGGTATTTTTAATGTCATGACTTTGGTGCGTCACAAATGTCTTTATAAAATAACAAAACAAACCCTCACAAGCAAACTTCCAGTAGATCTAGAAAATCCCAGAATCATTCATTCAGATTTGACCGGATTACATACATTTCTGCTGGTGGATTTTGTTAATACATTGCTAATGTTCTAACACCAAACAGGGCTGCTTGACTAGATGGCCGCCATGATCCTTCACCAATCCTATATGATACAGAACCACTCTTTGTTTACACTGATCATTTACTATGCCACTATATTTTCATTTACTCCAATGTTCACTGACGGTTGGTTTGCCAAGTGTGCGATGGCTTTTTGTATTGCTTCTGCTTATTAGCTGAGTCATATGAAACAATAAACCATTACCATTAGACCTTATTTAAACTTGAGATTGCCAAATGCTCTTGTGGTTTATGTTTATTTCGGTAATGGCTGCAGAATGATTCTATAGCCTCGCTTTCCTGTTGCATCGAACTTTCTAGCAAAACAGCTCGTCTCACATTTTTAAACGACAACTTTCAGCACCACTTACGCTTGCCCTGTTCTGTTGATAGTGAAACATACCATAGTCTAGTGGTATACATTTTAGAGCTTTTTTTCCGAATATTGCATCTGCCATAAGATGTTATGTGCTGCTATGGCGCTTTGCATATCAGTTTTTTTCAATTGTTGCTTATAATGTTGTTTCGGTTAACCTATTGCGCTTTTATTAAATATAATTTAGGACTTTTGGAGGTTTGAATTCTCATTCCAGGCATGTTTCAAGCGAAAACAGAATATAAACTTTTAATATTCGAACACCTTTTAAAAAATCCTATTTTAGTTTTTAGCTGTCACATCAGGATGATGTTTACGATTATTTGAAACGAAAAAATTTTGAAATATCGGATGATGCAAAAGGACGTAACAGTAATTTCAACCTGACCTTTTTTTGAAATGGCTCATACGAACTAATTCTGCTCTCTTCTTGCTGTTGTTGTTGGTATATCGCTCTGGCACTAAAACAAGTTAACGTTCCCTTGTGACGGTAGTAATCAGTCCCTGGTGGTTTATTTGTATCCATGCGCAACACCATGCAGCTTAGGCTACAGTGTACCCAGCAAATCAACGCTCACACGGATATATCTTGACTTTGTCCTGATTTTCCTTCACGATCCTAATTTCTCCGCCTGAATTTCACCTCAAAACAAGATATACTCCTTCTTTTGTGAAGATCCTTTAAGGCAGTAGTTGCAAGAGGAAATCAGTAAAAACGGATGCTCCTGCAAACGTTTTTTTCTTGCCTGGCAGCAGCTTCCAGCAGCGAAAGAAAAAATCATTGGCTATTGAATTAAGTTTCGGCATTAGGCAAAGAGCCCAAAAGAGTTGTTGACTCCAGACATCTTGAGATTTTTGTTGACGCTGTTCAAGGCTATTAGCGCGTTCGAGCAAAATCAGTTTGACAGAAGCATGCGGAAGCCTTAACTGGTATCGCAGTGATGCATGCAATAAATGGAACGTTTTGAGTTTCCGATTTTAAAAATTATAAAACGCTTCGTGTCTATTTTGCAGCATCTTCATCTAACCAGGAATACAAGCATTGAATGACACAAAGAAGAATTAAAGTTTTTTTGAACTGTTTCTCTTTTCACTGTCTATGGAAAGAAATCCTTCCTCAGCAAAGAATCAGACACTTTAAGATCTTACAGAGTATATATTTCGCCTACGATGTAAGCATCTTCAGCTCTTATTCAAATAGAATCTACGATGTAGGTATCATAGAGTCTAGGATGTACGCTTACAATGTAGGCATCATCAACTCTTATTCAAATAGAGTTTAACAGAAAGACATGGAGTTTTTTCTTTTCGGTGTTTTTTGTGGTAAAAGACGGGGATGTAGTCAGCAGTGCTGTAACTCATTCATCTTCATCCCAGTGTTTTTCTTTCAAATGTAAATGATGTTTACCTCGTCAGCAAAAGAAGGTATTTGCTAATCAAAGCATTATCTGTTTTTGAAAATCTTATTGTTTAAATTTGTTTAACTTGGGTTTCCTACTACTTTTGGCTCGAATGGACATAGTTTACTATTTAAATAAATGGACTAAAGTTAACAAGTTGAAAACCAAAGCAATTTTCAAGCACTGAAGGTAAGGCAAAGTATGTAAGTGCAATATCGTGGCTTATTTGTTTATTCTGTAGGATCCAAGCATAGTTTACTTGTATTTTTCGTGGTTAACATCGAGGGTTTTTGCTTAAATTCTCAAAAAAAATAACAAAATTTTGTTCCACAATCAATGTTTTTATAAAGGTTTTGAACGTCTTTACGAGTTTTCCCTAAAAATGAAACATTTTTAAAGCTGCCTTGCTTCTTATAAATGATTTTAGAATTTGAGAAAATTCTTTGCTGAAACTAAAAGCTGTGGCTGTTCTTTTCCCCACATATTAATTTAATTGAAAGTAATGTTTGAGTTTGGCTACGTCAGACCAATCAATGGTCATGTATATTTGATGAGATGTTTCAACACAAACCGCGTTGTTGGATCGTCCTGCTGTTTACTAACGTCTATGGTTTGCAAAGTGCTTTCATTTCATACAGCCGCGTTTTAATGCAGCGATGTGATGACACATACACCAATGAAAACTAATAAAAGAACATAAAAGTGCATTTTCTATAGATCGAATAGTTTGAGAGTTTAAGTGAAAGACATGCAGTGATTTATGATCCAGTCGGCAAGTGATGTGTTTTTCAGACGAGGTCCAAATTATATACAGTTCCACTTATGATCGAACCTAAACGCTGCTTTTCGCTGAAGGACAAAATCGTTTGTGATACTTTGTAAGAAAACCCAAAACTGAAACAACGACTCACTGTTAGAAAATTCTCGTTTTACTTGCAATACAAAAAGGCAGTATGTAACCAAAGCCAATACCAGTGTTAGCTCGAGACGGGAGTTTGCAGATCAAGCTCGTGATCAGAATCGTAAGTTTAAAGTAAAAAGTATTTTGTTCCAAAGGTGTAGTGAAAGCACAATTTAAAAACAAGTTTGATTAATTTTTGAAAATGCATCCAATTTCGTAGAATGCACACTGACTTTTAATATAATCAGGCTGCTAAGCAAAAAGCTTGCTTTTTATCTCCACAAAACATCAGAACTAATCAAATATGGAATATGCCAAGGTCGGAGTTAGAATAATCACCATCAATTTGAATGTTGATCAGGTCAACCTACGTACCACACTTCTGGTTCTTTCTCAAACTCATTCGCGTCTTGTGGAAATACATCGATCGGCCAGTGTCAAACAAAAATAATATCGGTTGAAGTTGACTGATCACGACGGTCGTAACTGTGAACACTGTTCATGTTGATAATGCTTTCTTTGGGACTTACATGAAGTGAAAAAATTATGTGGCACTAGCATTACCAGCTCAAGTGATATTCAAAAATATAATACTTTCCAAATTTGCAGATGATGACGTTGATCTTTCAGCCGAAATGTTTGAACTGAGGGGATGGTTTGCAGATATTTTGTCAAGTTAAATTTGAAACGTAACATCCAAGTTCAAGCATTTAGTCCCAGCAAAGGTGACGCATTCGTATCAGCCAGCAAAACTTTTTAAATATGAAATTAAATTCACGTTCACGTATGTGTACGTATCCTCAGTCTCGAAGTTTTGTATACGATGTTCTTGTATCTGCAATACTAAGCAATCTTCTGGTATCATTTAATAGATCTTGCTTTGATTCCGCTGAATTATTTTGAAGATTTCTTGGAGACAATTATCTAATTGATTAATAATCAGGTATTCCATTACCAGCCTTAGTTTCCTCTAATTCTAGAATATCTAACATGCATAAGAAAAATGTACTTGTGCATGTGCAGCTATTTACATAAATGTTGTGGGCTGTTGTAGGTGTGATAGTCGCTTGAGAACAGTCAGTGCCATATGCATCGTCTATTAAATGCCAGGTGACAAAATGTGTAAAGTTTCTTACGACGTCGGACGTCTACGGCTATCGAAACTGGTCTACTGGCAATCTCGACGAAACAAAACTTGTATCACGAAGTTCCTCGAGTCCCACAAGAAGTTATCTGAAAATCTGAATCAGAAACTGCACACGAAATTTCTTCGCTGCCTGCGTCAATTTTGCTCAGCACGAAATTGTCTAAAAACAAATTATTTTGTATAAAATACTTGTAAATGACATGTTTTGCTCTAGAGCAGTGGTTCTTCACCGGGGGGGGGGGCATAAC
>JGI24158J21664_10013950_pt1 | contig 10578 bp, 4 predicted proteins | sample Ectturendosymbi3_FD_21664 | JGI IMG/M metagenome (IMG submission 21664)
AGCCTAGTTTCCAATGAAAACTTCAGCGAAACACTTTGGCCTAGCGGTTGGGCCCTAGGCCAGGTAACATGAGCCAAAATGACCCTAAAACTACTTCACTTTTGACGTCAGTCACAAAAAATCCGCACCCCCCAGCCAAAAAAATTTTTTTCTAGTGCAATCTACTAGACTGGCTGATCCGTTTGAGCCCTTGAACAGCTCTCTAGCACAATCGGCGGAGGAGCTACAGCATTGGTAAGGCAACCAAAAACTGCTGTTTTTTAGGCTGAAATCCAAGTACGAATATACCGTAGGCTGGCTCTCAACGTGTTAATGGCTTGGTTCAACTACCATATTTATTTTATTGTAAGCCATGGCTTATAAAGCTTTTTTTATCATTTCATGTGGCTTACAATCAAGGGCAGTTTACATTTTTTATTTCTTCACCTTATTAAAAGGTACAGGTGATGCTAAGTCTTCTCTTGGCTATGTTTTGTCAAGCAAACTCTAAATTCGCATTCTATTCTCTTCAGCATCATGTGTACATCTGTCACAGGAGGATCATGATGAAGAGAAAGCAGTTTTAGTGGTGTACACATCATCACCAAGGTTGCCGGTTGTATACATTATTACCAGGATTGTCAATTAAACACACAACATGCGAGTACGCAAACGTTTCTCAGAGGCTAAGGTATCCTATGTTCCAATGCAGCTTACGTTAATTTTTAACACCATTTTGTGCGGCTTACAATCGAGCAAATATGGTATTGAATACTTTCTTTTAATAAAATTCTTTAAATTTACTACCTTGTGTTTGCTTTATCAGGCTGTGAGGTGAAAATGACGTGTTGGGAATGAAAAAGGGGAATGATAAGGTTTGACAAACACTGGCCTATACAGTATTAGTTTAGAAGGCAAAGAATTCTAATGACGACACAACAACAATTTTATTTATTAGGCCTTAACACAAGTACACTTGTCAATACAGACACAGGAAGGCCGGGAGGCAGCGAAAAGACACTACAGTCATCCCATCTGCCATCACCCAATCACTTGTTGTCAAATACCTAATCAAACATGCTCACTATAGCCCTGTGCTAACCAGCACAAGCAAAAGCAAAGAACAGAACATTGCTTTAACCTTACTCAATCGTACTTGTATAATCCAAATGATGAGCAAACCCAACCAGAGCATGATTCGAATTTAAACAAGAACATTGAAATAATGGATACGATACACATGCAAGACAAGTTTCAAACAAATGTTGCTACATAACATCACCAAACTATACATCCATAGATTGCAGGCATTATCTGTTTGAATAGTGGCTAATTAAATCATTGGCATATTTATTTTAAACAGCAGCAATGTTTTGATTTCATATCTGGTGGAACTTCTTGCCAGATCTTTGGGCCCAATGAACTATTCATTTTTTCACCGTTTCGTTCTAATTTTCGGTAATGCATATTTGTCTTCATTGGAGTGTCTCGTGTTATTTGTGTTTCCAATTTACTCGTTCAAAATTTTTTGAAATATAGTCCGGCAAGTGCTCATTGTTTTCTATGTTATGCATGACTTTAGCGATTTCCAATTTGAAAACATCATTTAGCGTCAACAGGTTTAATTTGTGGAACAACGGCATCAAAGAAGCTGTATTATGACTAAAGGTCCTAATACGTACTGTATGCTTCTGAAGTTTGATTAACACTTTGAGAGCCGGTCTACGATATATTCGTACTTCGATTTCGGCCTAAAAACATCAGTTTTCGGTTGCCTTACCAACGCCCTAGCTTCTCCGCCGATTGCGCTAGAGAGCTGTTCAAGGGCTCAAATGAATCGACCAGCCAAGTAGATTGCACTCGAAAAAAAATTTTTAATACTTGTTAATACTAACATCAGGTATGCCATATCTGGTTTTCAAAAATAGAAAAAAATATACTTTCCTTCAGCTAAAGTTAATCACAAAAACTACACTGAAAATATAACTCTCACTGAGCAGTTTGAGCACTAACAAAGTTACTTTGTACTCTAATATCATACTATTTTTGATGAAAAGGTAAATAGACCAGTATAGCGAAGGTTTCATATATGACTGAACTGAATTACTCATAAAAAAAATTATGGGCGTAAAGAACTTCTTTTGTATACTGCTAACAAGACGGTAGAAGCATGCGCTGAGTGAGTTTCAGCTCTTTACAGCCACCTGGTGGTTTATGGTCAATACAGCGTAAGGTCACTCACGCAAACCATAACATCCGGTCTGCTGGACCTGACATCACTACCTTTCCCCGACGCTGCAAAATCGAAAAGAGCGAGAATGACTGCACACCCACCTATCAACAAGTCACACAAAAAAATGAAGGTAATGAAGTGTGGAAAGTGTTACAATGCGTGCTTACGTAGGTTTCACGTGGTGACCTCATTTGACGCAGGTCTGCTTGACCCATGATAGCATTCCAGGGTTATGAAGAAGGCAGAGACTTCTTATGACAACACAAGTTATAAAAGCAATTAAAAGTTTTTATCAATCATAGCAACTGTGAGGTCACAGATTCTATGCCAACTAACTGCAAAAATGATATGTGGACTGAAATCATTAACATGCTGATTCAGAAGCCAGGACTGTCACAATGCCACAAGTTTGAAAGTGTAGGCTGGTATAAAGCAGGCCTGTAGGTAGGTTTTGAGGTTTGAAGGACAAAATATTATGTTAAGGGGAAGGATTTTTGTTTCTATTACAGTATACGAGTATGTTTAAAACAAATTTCTCCAGGCACAACAAAATTTGGGGGGACACAAAAAATTTAGGGACACTGCCCCTGAATGAGCCCATGGCTATGGGCCAGGAATAAAATAAAAGTTAGACCTAAATTCCAGCAAGTATGTAGGCTGTTAACAGTTAGAAATAGTAGTTTTAAAACATATTTTTGATTCAGATTCATCGTAACACATATACAGTATTATAGGTTTTTACCATGTTATGCATGTAAGTTTTGCTTTTGCAGAAGCTAAACTAGTGAAAACTGCACTATCTTACAACAATCAATTTTAACAATAGACTTTGCACCAGAAAGGCTGGCAAGCCTGTATTTTTGTACAAGCTTCTTAATATGCCATAAGTGTTAATGAAGTTGATGAACTGGTGGTTTGAATATTGTCATTCCAATGAATTATTTCGTTTTGTACACTGGTACTGGCATTATGAACTGATTTGCTTTAAGCATAATGTACAAGTGCAAAGCAAGTTTGAATGAAAGTTCAGCTGAATTTTAGTTGCTATACTAGAAGAAACAAAGCACAAAAAAGTTATATTAAAACAAACTTTTAAAAATTAAAAAATTACTATATACTTGTTAGGTGGCCACCCTCTATGCTAGAGGTCAGCAACCTTCTAGTCGCAGGCCAAGAACAAACTCTGCAAGGCATGGCAAGCCATATTAATTTCCAACCAACAATTCGATTCATTTTGCTGTTTATTATGTTGATAAAACTTGGGAATTTATGGAATTATGATCAGATTAACTCCTAATTTTCACAGTTCAAAACGAAAGACCAAAATATTACATGTAGTACATTTATAGCACAGTGCAGTTTCTCATAAGTGGTTCCTCATAAGTGTGCACTGCAAGAAGTTGCATAGAACGCAGATTAATAAAACATAATACTAGGTGGGCCATACAGTTACCACAATTTGTTAAGGTGCTGCAGGCCAGATGACTTTGCTTGGCGGTCCATAGGTTGCCAACCACTGCTCTACACATTAAATTAAAAAAAAACATAAAAATTAAAAAATCAGATTTAAAACAAAAATCTGATTTTTTTAATTTTCTTTTTTAATTATTATTTCTAGCAACCCTGTAATGATTAATGATGTTTTGCACGGTAGGATTATAGCTTTCATTATAAAGTTAACTCAGAAATTTTTGCAAAGGGTTTCTGAAAGACAACTGAACTTTTTGTGTTGTTTTCAATTTTGAAGTCATAACAGCCTCTTTTTAGAACTCTATGCAATCTATCCACCTACTAAACTCAGATCAACAGAAACCAGTTACAAACACATATAGTTTCCAACCAAATGCCAGTCTGACCTAAGTAAATCAGTATCAAACTAAACTTACGTATGTCAGTTGGAACAATTGTAGAATAAAATGTAGGAAACAACAAAGCTCAAAACAGAACTTAGTGAAAAAAGACTTGGTATTACAACATTGACACATTTGTTTCATAATGGTAAGGAAACAATGAAGTCAATTCTTGTAATTGTTTTCTTATAAATATTTAACAGACAACAGTACACAATAGTCACACATCTCCTACCAACTGCTACATTAAACGCATGGGCAAAGTATGCTAACTACAACATTGCTTTGCAATCATGCAATAATTTGCATTTAATTGAAAACTGATAAAAACGTTTTGTAGGCTTGCTCTAAAATTAACCAAAATTAAAAATAATAATAATAATTTTGATCCATGTCATAGAATAGCATTTGGGTAGAATACAATGGATGTTCAAGACAGTGCATGGAACCACTAAAGTACAACTGTGATACCCAATGAATTTGAAAAGGTGCAAAAAACTTTCTATTCTCACATGCTATTAACACCAATAACTCTTTTCTTTTCACAATAAGCCATTGTCAGAACCAACCTGAAAAATATCGTCTTTTTTGCTTATTCCAGGCACCTTCTTACTAATGCAGTACAAAGGCATATTTCCACTAAGATCCTTGAAATATGCTGGAACAAGTTGCTTATGTATCACCTAGCAAAAATCAGAATTGCTTGGTAAGATCAAAAGTGTTTGATAATATAGCACCATTTCATTTCTATTGGCTTACTGGTCGAAAATTGTCTTTTGACACTTGAGGTCGCTTTTTGTTTGCACTTGTTGCAGCAGAAGCATCATTGTAAGTGTTATTGATCTGTTTCTGAGTCAATATGTTGTTGAAACTCTGAGTTATCTAGAAACATGGAAAATGAACAGCTGACTAAGAGATCACAGGTTACATTGCATTTTCTATTTGAAGAAGCAGGTACTTTTATCACAAAATCAATAGAACAATGTGATTGCTAAGCTGAGAAATAACAACTAATTTGTATCAGTTCAAAATCGTCCAAAATAATGCACCGCGCTGTGCATTATAATGAACCATGATTCACACTCCATAATCATTCAAAAGTAGTGGTAAAGTTTCAGTTAAAAGTGTTTTTCTGCATGCAAACATATACACATCCAAAACGTTATAAAACAAGCTCTGCAATTAACTGAAGACCTGAACACCTGGAACACAAGTCACCATGTGCCCCTGGCACAATTAAGTGGAGATGGACTAGAGATGGGCATTTCAGAATAGTTTACTATTCCAGAATTATTTCAGAATAGCTAGCGAATCCTATTCTGTTTTTTTCCTGCAATATGTTGCACCTGAGAATTACTAAAAAAAATGTCTACTCAAAAAACACGGAGGTCCACACAGCAGACTTTCCTTAATACGGCACTGGCAATCATCAGTTTATCACTTTATCATGGTACTACTATAAACAATACCATATATACTCCCATATAAGCCAATCTCGCATACATGATGACCTTTAAAAAACTGCCCCAAAATGAGGAATTTTGCAAAAACTCGAATATAAGCCGAACACCAAAATACCACGATGTGTTGTTTGGGCTAATAACAAGTAGTATCAATATGCAATGCACTGATGAAGGTTAACTATCAAAGCATTCATTTAGGAAACGCCCAGAGTAAACACAATGTGCTTAATCAGATGTGATTATGTTGCATTTTATTTGAGGTATAGTTAAAATTAATATTAAAATTTAGTTGTAATTGATCGGAATTAACCTTTCTTAGTGCAATCTTAATTTTTATAGCTGTATGTAGGACTGAATTTATGCATGTTTAAGCAGACCTCCTAGCCCCTAATTTGATACATTTTTTTTAGTTTTAAAGTCTGCTTATATGCAAGTATATGGCACATTTTCGCAACATTGAACAACTGTTTTACCTTTGACGACTGCGCCGGCCTACATATAGGATGGCACTTTTTTGGCCATAAATTGCCAGCCGTTGAAGATAGAGAGCTGTTCAAACCCTTCAACACTTTGAGAGCCAGGGTACAATATATTCGTACTTCAATTTCGGCCTAAAACCAGCAGTTGTCAGTTGCCTTACCAACCCCCTAGCTCCTCCGCCGATTGTGCTAAAGAGCTGTTCAAGGCTCAAACGGATCGGCCAGTCTTCTAGTCTGCACTCGAAAAAAAAAATTTTGGTTGGGGTACGGATTTTTTGTGAGTGACATCATAAGTGAAGTATTTTGGGGCCATTTTGGCTCATGTTGATTGGCCAAGGGCCCAACCGCTAGGCCAAAGTATTTCGCTGAAGTTTTCATTGGAAACTAGGCTCGAATCCGAGTCTTTTGAGCCTTTAATCAACTTTTTTGCGTTTCTGGTTCAAAAGTTATTACCGAAAATAAACTAATTAATTAATTATCTAATTAGCTAATTAGTAATTAGTCAAAAAAAATTGTTAACTTAGATCATAACTTTTTAACCCGAAACCCCAGCAGGTCATCCAAAGTATCAAAAGGCTTGGATTGTAGCCTAGCTTCCAATAAAACTTCAGCGAAATACTACCATCTAACGGTTGGCGCCCAGGGCCAGGTGAAGTTGTCCAAAGTGGCCAAAAGTCCTCCACTTATGACGTCACTCACAAAAAACCCGTACTCCCCAACTAAAAAATTGTTTTTCGAGTGAAAACTACAAAACTTGCCACGTCTTTTGATACTTCGACCAGGTCCGTAACACTAACCGGAGCGGAGATATTCTCGCGCAAAGCCACGTGCGATCCAGCTGTTTTTTTGCGAACCACTTAAATTAACCCGGACGTCAAAATGTTAAGGATTTAGCAAGTCTTCCCTGTTGAGATCGAAACAATTTTTTTTTGCTTTGGATTTGGTTTTTTTTGGAAGTGACATCACAATGAGGGCATGTTTTCGGATTTTTGACTGAATTTACCTGGCCCTGGGCCCCAACCCATTGTCACATTTTTGACTCAAAAGTTTTTTTGAAAACTAAGCCAAAATCCGCATCTATAGAGCCCTTGATTGTCTTGCTAGCATATCTTTGTGTAGTTAGGAATAAAACTGTTAGAAATGATATAAACTTAAATAACTCATTTGTTGAAGACATCTGGATTGATGCTAAGCTAAATGGAAGCAATTCATCAACTATAGTTAGTGTAATATATATTCATCCACACTCAAAACATTTCAGGATAAATTGTAATCTCAATTAGGAAGTTTAAACCTGTCAAACAAAAAAGTCTTTATAATGGGAGATTTTAGTATCAACTTGCTCCAAAAATCACAACCTGTTGTAACTTACTTGAGATCCTTAACATCTTTGGGGTTTATATCCCTTATTGATTGCCCAACGTATTTTATTATGAATCAGACACCATCTTTACTTGACCATATATATTCAAACTAAGCATGATGAAAAAATTCACTCTGGCATTATTGCTTTCCCCGTTGGTGGTCATCATCCCACCTATGCTTTAATTGAAAATGGTTTCAAAAAGTGTCAAAGACCTCCCATATACAAAAGCCACAATTTCCAACTAGATGATTACATTACAGACCTATTAGTTGCTATGCAGGAACTGCTATATCACCAAGATCCAAATACTCATTTCAATGCTTTTTTGAATAAAATGAACTGAACTGAAATATGTTGCATTATACCAAATCAACAAATCTGTCATACATAACATTTTTCCATTATTGACAAAATGTCTTTGCAGCCAAATGAAATAAAAACAAGCAAGAAGTGTCATTATAGACGAACTGTCACTATAGGCGAATTCTACATATAAATCTGCGAATTTAGTTCTGTGTGAAAGAAATAAAACTAGAAAAAGTTAGTTTTTTAGTTTTTCAGTGGTGTCATATCTGTGATAAGTAGATTGCGTTTTTTCTATTTGTTTGGCTTATTTGGTGTTTGAATCATATTGTCAATAATGCTGAAAAGAGGGTTCATGCATAATAGTTTAGGAAATGCATTGCAGATGACATCCTATTGCTAGCATTATTCCATATGTGTGCTTAAATGCAATGAAGTTTTTAACTTTGAGCAAAAAACAATATTTTTTGTTTGTTTTATTTTCCATATCACAAAAACATGATGTGATTAGCAAAAACTAACACCAGACTCAGCACCCTAAAATTACTCATAACCTTTGAAAAACCCCAGGCAAGGAAAATCATGTTATCGAGTGATCATATACAAATTAGAGTAGAATCAGAGTAGATTACCAAAAACCTGGTCACTTTTAAATGATTGCATACTTTTCTTTAAGTAACTTCATATAACACAAAGTGCGCATGATTGTTCAACTCAACATGTCTTTGCTACCATGAAATAAGCCCATTGATTGCTATGGTATGCAACAATAAACTTACTCTGGTTACATCGAAAGTGTACTGGTGTGCAGTCGCACATTCATCCTTGAAGGCAGGAAAATTAAGGAAACCTTGCTGGACATTCGTGGATGTCAGTTCATCTTCCTTTTGCTTAGCTTCCTGTCATTAAAAATGAAGTAAATTTTTAACAACAGTTCACTTGAAAATCATAAAAATTGGAAAAACCAACAACAAAGTAGTCATCTATGACAATCAAACCATGGCGAGAACTAAATTTCTTAACTTACCGATCAATCATACAGTATCTAGTTTTACAACTCCTCTTCCAACTTAGCCTAATAGTCTGCACTGAAATCACTTTAAACAAAACCGTGTTCAATTTGGGTCTTTACTGGGAAATGCTAGGATGCAGGTGCAACTAACATTCAATTACATAGACCTGTTTAATTTATCCATGAGTCAATCTTATACTAATAAGGTATGTTCATGAAAAGGACTAGGTCTCCTTTATGAACAACAAATTCTTTCTGTGTTTGGTATAACCAACAGGTATAGACTTTCTTGAAAACCAAATTGGGAATTACTGCTTCCTGGATGTCATGGAGGTCGTGATGAAAGCTGTAAACTTTATTTTGTTGCGTGGATTGAACCATCATCAATTTTGCGAATTACTCTTGCAAGCAGAAAATCAGTATTGGGACTTGCTTTTAAATTTCTGCAATGTCCGCTGGCTTAGTCAAGGCGATATGCTACAAAGAGTGCACAAACTGCAGGAAGAAATAGCAACTTTCAAGGAAAGTCAAAATATCAATGCTGCAGAATTTCGCCATCAAGAATGGGTTTCTAATTTGGCATTTCTGGTTGATTTAACATCATATTTGAACAACTTTAGTTTACAGCTCAAGGGAAAGCTCCACTTGATACATGAGATATGGAGATATGTATGCACATTCGAAAAAAAACTAACTCTGGGAAAGTCAACTAGAATTTGCAAATTATGCTCACTTTGCTACACTTCATGAGAACAAACCTACGAGCAGTACTTTATTTGTTTCTGTGATACAACATTTAAGAACTGAATTTTCGTCTCGATTTGGTGACATTTGTTTGCTCAAAAACGATATCAAATTGTTCAGCACTCCATTTGATGTACAGGTGCATGCAATACAAGAGAAGTATCAACTGGAAGTAGATGAGCTGGAATGCAGTAACGAGTTAAAATCACTGCTGGACTTTTATAAAAAATATATACAAACAATATCCCAACTTGATCAATCATGCCAAAAAGATGGCATTGATGTTTGGAAGCACATATGTGTGTGAACAACTATTTTCATCAATGAAATTCACTAAGAGCAAGTTGAGAACACAACTTACTAATAACCACTTGCAAGATGTTATGCTTCTCGCCTTATCAAACTTACCACCTGCACTTTAGAATCTTTCAAACAAAAGACACCATCAAATATCACATTAATGTTGTGATGTAAATGTACTGTATGTCGTATTTTGTGTATTCATCATGAACTGTGAAAATCAGGAGTTAATCTGATTAAAATTTCATAAACTTGCAAGTTTTGCTAAGATCATGAACAGTTAAGAGAACGGAATAGTTGGTAGAAAATTAGTACGGCCACCAGACTTTGCAGAATTTGTTATTGGCCCGCGACTAAAGAAAGGTTGCCAGCCTCTGGTCTAAGTCATCCTTTAAAGAGATACAAGATGGTTCACTAAAACATTTTACTAGTCCGCAAAATCCAATACAAAAAAAAACATTTGGACGAACTTATGATGCAACGATATCAGGCACTAACACTTTGGTGTCCAGCTGCTTGCGAGGATCTTTGCAAAAAAAAACACCGAAACGCACGTGGCTTTGTGTGGGAATTTCTCTGGTCCTGTAAGCGCTACCGACCCAGTCAAATGCTCAAAAGATGTGGCAAGTCTTGCAGCTTTCCACTCGAAAAAATTTTTTTGCTTGGGAGACACGGATTTTTTGTGAGTGACGTCCCAAGTGGAGAACTTTCAGGCCACCTTGGCCCACTTCACCTGGCCCTGGGCTCAAACTGTTAGATGGTAGTATTTTGCTGAAGTTTTTATTGGAAACTAGGCTACAATCCGAGTCTTTTGATACTTTGGATGACCTGCTGGGGTTTCAGGTTCAA
>JGI24158J21664_10013951_pt1 | contig 10577 bp, 7 predicted proteins | sample Ectturendosymbi3_FD_21664 | JGI IMG/M metagenome (IMG submission 21664)
GTCTGATTTTATCAACCTGCGTTCTGCAGAGTGTGTGTGTTCATACTATGGACTTCGTGTCTGCTAACAAACAAATAAATTAAATTAAATTAAATTAGCCAGGCAATACTTCTTGAGCAGGCAACATTAGTAAGCGAAGAAATTTAAAAATAGTACCAGATTCAGCATTACAACAGCTTCAAGGTAGAAAAATTCGGAATGAAGACACGCCACAGATCGCACTTGAAGGTAAATTGACACAGTATTAGTGGATACGAAATTTCTGTTGGACCTGAAGATCGCAATTTAGACACTGCAAGAGTGAATATCACGAATATGACACACAGAGTACCGCGCAATAGCAAAAACACTGAAGAAATTCGCACTGAAGCCAGCATTGGTCTTGACTATAATACAACCACTCACAAGTCGAGTTACGCCATATCACTGAACAGAAAGTTCCATCTTAACACAAAATTACACGAACAACACATGGAGCGTTGGTACAGAAAAAGGTCAAACAGATTAAAACACATCACAAATGCCCTTCAAGTGGACAACGTCTCTCATCAGCACTGCATTGGCCGTTCTCACGCGAACTCTGCGCACAAAATCGCTCTTATCGGGAAAGCGCTCTTCCACCAGCGCTTTCGGCCAACAGCCGCGTGGCGTTTTGCTGTCACACAGCAAAACGAGAGCTCCAGGCTCTAAGTTTAGCGATGCCGTATTTGTGTCAATAACAATAAAATAGGCTACTGAATTTCGGGTGAGAGCGATGTATCTAGCGACGGTGAGTGAACTAGACATATGCACAGAAAGACGAAGAAAATAGAAAACAATACTCAGCAAGCGCTGCATTTGATAGCATAACATAAAAAAGTACATTCTTTCCTGTGTATACTGGTTTATGTCATTTTTCAGAAACTGGGACATCGACAAACCGTAAGGTTTTCTAGTCAAGATGTCCTACTAAATGTGTCTTACAAGATTAATAGATATATAGTACTGTAATATAACACAAACTCACACGTTCCAAATCAGAAAAAATTACAGAAACAAAACACAAGAAATGAAAGTAATACTTTATGAAGTTTAATAGGAGCCAACAATCATGAAATTTTGTTTTACTCACTTAATACCGCGAGAACAGAAGGACAACATGGTTCGCAATGTTGCCTACAACTTCGTGCTATGTATGGAATACTCTACATTCATTGTTTTACTACGGTGTTCAGCTTGCTGTTGAACAAAGCAAACAACCAACAAATTATTTTGCAGCTTTCCCAAGCATTTTTCTCTGTTGGACAATTGTCCATGCCACCGCTCAGACGTCCTTTTTTTCTGCAAATGCCAATAACCAATAAGCTTCCAAAGGCTGTGAATTCCACAACATGGAAACACATTTTAGAAAAACACAGGTGCAGAGGTGGAAGGTATAATCTGTTCTGGAATAATATTGCTTGCAGAAAGCTTGAAGTTTACATCAACCAAAGTACATAATTGTGCAGATTTTTTTAAATTTCTTTCATTTGAAAGGCCATTTCATTTGAAATGCCAATATCGTTAGCATTTTTTTGATTGTCGACATTTTGATGAATATTTCTTCCGTTTTCAGATTTTTGAAGCACAAATGACTGATAACAACAACCCACACCATGAGGGTTTTCCACATTGATGTAGCTCTTCATTTAAACACCACAACCGTTCTGATGATGTATTTGTGTCTGTTGCTGCTAATGACGATGTTTGCCGTGGTCTTCTCCATGATCTTTTGACCCGAAAGTCGTCTTTTCATTATCAAGTGGTGTTTTCATTGCACTGTTGTTCTTCCGCGTTTGGTTTCAAAAGAGCTTGAGTAAACCAACCTTTGTGGCGATAACTGGTGTTTCACTTCGATAAGAACGTTTGTCATCCCCAAACTGTTTCAAAGCTTGTATCGGTGAGTTTATTCCTGTTCACAATATGTAAACAAAACGTTTCTCACCAATTAAAGCTAATTTCAATGTTTTTCGATACCAGCAATTGCAGACGGAAAAGAAAGAAAATTTGGGATGGCTGACGACTGTTTGGCGATTGCGACTCTCAAAAAATTCAATCACTTTTAAGTTTTCAGGAAAACTTACGCAAACTCCCCTTTCTGTAGCTTTAGCGTATTCTGTAAAATGATGTTGCTGCGAATTATAACTTTTTCTTATAAGGAGCGACAGTACACCTTACACCACTCTCAAACTTATGGTATACTACGGCGCTGAGGTTACGAACCCAAATGCTGAATTCTCTGAACATATTTGAAAAATTAAGCGTTGCAAAATTTGGATTGATTTGAAATTCGTCACATGTGCACATTTCCAAGTATTTTTTCATGATTGTTTTGATGCAATCGGCGATTTTTTCACGTTCAGAACCTGATCGAGCGGGAAATCTCTGTTGTCTAGCCAGCCCGTTGTACTAGTGGAAATAGCGTTCCTTCCGTTGCGCGTTCGAATCTCTCATGAAAAGCTACAACTAAAAATTCTCTTCCGATTATCGTATGGTATATAGGGTATTGCATAACGTCATCACGCCCCACACAACGCAGCAAACCTTAGCATGCCTGGCAGTAACAAGGAACACACAAATAGATGAAAGGACACAAAGATAGATATGCGGCGGTAGTAGAAAAGTATACGCTTGATGGCGCTAATACAACAGCTATATTTCATGATTCGACTATTTTCATAGTTGTTATCACGCCCTTAGCTATCCGTACGTGACCCAACACTCACCTTGCAACAGAACTCAGCCCAACAGAATCATTAGTGGTTGCTGTTTTGTTATGATTAGAGTGTTGAAATTTCAAGATAGCGCTCGAAATATCACATTCTACAATTAAATTGAGGCACTCTTAAAATCAAATAAAAAGCAGCTTTCAACGAAGAACGCTCAAGAAACATTTAAGCGTCAAAAAAGTTAATAACTATGAAAAACAACCGTTACGCTTACACTTTGAATTGCCTTTGTTGCATAATAATCAATTCATATACGCCTGAACCACATTCAGCACCTTGTCATGTATAGGCACGTGACGTTGAATCAGCACTGCGGGGTTATCATTTTTAAAGCAAAGGTTTTGTTTAACGTCCTGGAGTTTTTTCTATTGATAATCACGAAACCGCAGTAGCACAATACCGCCAATCCTTCACAGTCCCTGATTTTAATAACCTGGCTTCCCCTTACCTCTCATGTTTGACTTGACCAGAAGGTGTTGTCTGTACTCAACAACAGCAACGGATTCATGTGCTCTCACGGGTTTGCCGCAGTGTGGTAAACTGTGTGGAATGGCAAAATCACCCAAATATTGTTCGATGTTCGTTTGCGACAAACGTTACGCTTCAGCATCAGTCACATATACTTAGAAATCACTAAACAATTCTCTGTTAGTGCGTTAAGTGCAACCTACCATTCGTGCACATCAAGTAAAAATTCTCTGAACAATTAAACGAGAAAATTGGGTGTGGACGACAATCAGAATTACCCAAATTGGTTTAGACCTGCCAAAACAACTTTTGATCTTTTTTGTATCTAGACTGATTTAAAAAAAATTATAAGAAACGTTTTGCATAGTCCAAACCGGCCAACATACACCTGGAGGTTTATATAGATATAAGGGCGAGGCACATTGCTTCCCACTGGCAATTCAAAAATCGTTCTTGCAGGAAATGCTGAGCTGGCAGCCAAGCAGCATCGTGATAATTGCAATTTCGCCATGCTTCTTAAAATAGTCAAATCGTGTCGCAATCTTTGTTGGCAAAAATGTGACATTTGCCAAACAAGTGAAATATCTTGGTGTCTTCCTTCACGCGTCGCTGAAGGTTGAAGATGACACTCAGAAACAAGTGAAATATGTTGCGCAGCAAACAAGCCTAAAGGCACCTTTCCTCAGTGCTCTACTCCTGATAAAAACGCTGCTCGTGCTTATTGCATGCTACTGTATGCCTGCCAATTATAATGCAAGTAGATACTGACATAGTATTAAACGCCCCCGTCTTACTTACAGTAATGCCTATGGAATTTTGCATTACATCCACAGGAATGTAAATGTTCGCCTACATCAGTGGTTCCCAATCTTGTTCGAGCCGTTACCCAAATCAAGATTTGTGATTATGTTGTATTACCCTCAATACTTTGCGTCGTAAAAAAGCAAGCAGTTATAATACAGAACAACACTGTGGTTTTCGTTCCGCTTTACCCCCCGAAGAATCGCATATTACCCCCAGAGGGTAATTTAGCCTAACCCCAGTTTGGGTACCACTGGCCTATATCAACTTACCTATTTTGTCGCGAATTTTGATGTCATGATTAGATACCTTTGTTCAAGTATGCGCAACTTCATCCAACTTTTTATCCCCTAACTTCAACTGTCTGATGCTTTTCACATATCTCCATTTTTATCGCACTATCTAACGCTCATGTATGACGATCTCCGAATAGATGCTGTTGATGCTTTGCTTTAGTGTTTGCTCTTCTCCTGTATTGAATATGTGCACCAACTAACAACTATCCTGTGATGCGTTGTGCCTGATCATCTTTGTACCTTTGTTTTGTGTTCTTTTGACTGCCTCCATGTGTCTAAACCAGACTTAAATAAAATAAAGTTTGTGAAGTACGCATTTCAACGCTTCCTAATGTCCGAACTGGTGGTTAGACTTACGCCTTAGCTGTAAAAACAACTGTATAACTCAGACGAGTAGGAATTTGTTTGCCTTTCTCTGGCAAAGCAAAATCACATTGGTCTCGAATGGTTTCAAAACGTGTTCAATAACATATTGATTTGCATAAAACTGTTAACAGACAGGACAGTTAATCGTGCGTTTTGTACCGGTCATTATTTGCACCAGTGGGCTTTTGTTTTTCGATAATTTAATTTACGCCGAAGAAAACACTTTCACTATGCAGGTTTTTGGGGACTAGTCTTGACTCGCATTTCCGAAGCACGAGCTCAACCACGGACCAGGTTTATTACATACAAACATTTACAACAGTTACATGAAAACAAAATCACGACAGCATTTTTTGAACAGCAGCTGCCGTGTAGATCTATTCATCTGTGAAAGTGCGACAAATAGCTTGACAGTGCTTAAACTATGTCTTTGGTTTTAACCATGCAGGAAATTCTGGAAGGTGAAATACATCTCGTCTGAGACTAAAGCCCGGTTCAACCTGAATGTATAGGTATTATTTGCCAAAATGATCAAAAAACGTTACATCATTTTTCAAAGACTCACAATTATTCTCAAGCTCATCTGACCCGTAAAAACAAACTTTTGTATTATGAAATGTATTTTTTTTTAAAAACAAACGTGTTTTCACTCCAAAAATGTGGGAGGTATGCAAAGTACCCCTAGGCAAAATGGAAAAATTCCTTTTACAGGTTAAGTATGAACAACGGAGGTTAACCACGAGCCGCATGCGTCGAATCAGTTTGTCTTATCAGCGAATTCCCCCTTGGGACACAGTTACGAAGCTTGTGCCAAACTTCTTCATGCAAAAATGACATTAGAGACCTCACGCACAGTTTTTGTTTACACACGTTAGGTACGCACTGATATTTTGGCAGCAACCCCTTCCCCCTTTCTGAATATATACAAAAGTTGTGCATATTTCGATGGGACTGTTTGACAGATGGCTTGGAAAAAGAGAGTTGCTGAATAAAATTTTGTTGAAAACTGAATTACGCATGTTGTCAGAAGTCACCTGAGCCAGGTACAAAATATTTATTCGGCGTGGGAAGCGCAATCACAACATTCTAGGCAAACCTCATCATAGTGTGGTAGATGTTTGTTATTTAATTTTTAAGCAAAGAAGGAAATAAACGTTATTGAAATAAGCTTGAAAATAGCCTTTTACAGATATGCATTCGCAAACTGTAGAAAAGTTTGACTTTGCCATTTAGTCACATCGATGTCAAATGCATACACAGCGAAGTTATAGAACAGTCTAACCAACTTTGTGATTGCCAGCCGATGTTCAGAGAGCAAACTTTAGAAAAGATGGTAATCTGCAACCATGGCCGTCCTCAGGGGGGAGCAAAACGGGCATTTGCCACCTGGAAATTGGGCTAAGGAACAAAAATTTCTAGAAATCCAGAAGTGAGTAGCTTAATTTCGATTGATTGGTTTAATTCTTTCACTGACAGTATATTTTCCGGTATGACACTCACACTACACAAGAGCCAGGTTAACTGTTCTGGTGTCATGCAGTGATGAGCTTGCAGGCAACTAATGTCCGCTCACTTGCCTGCAGAGTCAGGTTGCAAAACTTGCGGAATGATTTCCGTTGGTCTTTATTGCGTAATAATAACATGGCCAACAATCTTCGAAGGTTCGTTTCACTTTACCGTAGTCGGCGTTTTGCCGCATTTTACTGTNGAGGTTCTAAGACTACAGCCACCAGGACAACAGCCACCTGTGACATTGCACCTAAGATAACTGCCACCCGGACACCTGCCACTTATGACTATCGCCACCCAGGACAACTTCCGCCTAGGACAACGCGGGAAATACTTTACGAAACAAAAATAAAATTTGCTCGCCGCTGCGCTTCGTCAAAGTAACGAAAATACGGTTTGTTGGAAGGCGCATGTTTCACTTGACAAAGCACGAAGTTGAACTGCAAGAAAGTGGAACTGAATTATTTTCATTTATTTTCATTAAACAAGATGTTGAAACTTGTAAAAAAACGGAATCGCGGAAAGTTTTGATCTCAACAAAATTGAAGTTATCTGCATCAGCGTGGAAAATCTGTATTGCGGGACGTTCAAGTTGGGCAAAAACTGGTGGAAAGCAGAGACGAAAGAAGGGCCCCACGTACCCCCGGCCCCTGGCAAAAAGAGGCCCCAACATCTGAGTGAGGACCTTTGTTACGGCATTTGCAGGGTCTCAAACTCAAATTGCTCTGAGGGCCAAATAAGGACTTTAAAGTTACCCGAGAGCCGCATTATGACTATACCTGGGGGCCGCATTGTGAAGCTGACCCAACAATGAGTGTACCTGAACCTAATTAGAAACAGCTTGTACACCTTATTTTTTGCGAAAGGTATCGTGAGTTATAGGCAGAACCATTTCTGTCAGTCTCTACGTTCGTTTAGAATTAACTCGTTCACTCGTTGGTCGAGCACTTGCACTTTCAACCACCGGTGAAAAAACTAAAAACTTGAATGTTAAATATTTTAAAATTCCCATAAAACATCGCAGGCCACCCAAAATGCCATCGCGGGCCACATGTGGCCGGCGGGCCGCGTGTTTGAGACCCCTGGCATATTGACACGCCAGAACTGAACTCACCAAGAACTGATTTCACACATTTCCCATTTCAACATTCACATTTATTTAATACATCAAAAAGGTTGATCTTGCCACGACCCATATGTTCCTGTTATCTAAACTAACCATTGCGAAATGCATTGTGAATAGCTTCGTTGTCAGCGTTCGCCTTGGTAATCTGGTAGTTGTGTAGGTAACGTTGCTGAATCCACGTTGATTGTAAGCATTTTTAGTATAGTCTAGTAAGAAATTATTTGAGGAAAATTAAGTTGAATAGGCCTACCAGTAGCATAACTAGAGGTTTCAGCCAGGGTGGGAGACGTAGCTGAAGGAAGCCCACTAGCCACGGTAGGGGGGTCACGTGCTTGTTGAATTGCTTGCACACCACTCGGTTTATTCTATTATTGATCGCTATTTACAACATACGTTCACACCATTTACTACTTGACTTCACATAGTACCGTTTTGTGCATTTTTCTGTGCAGACTTTACTCTATTTTATTGCGTTGTTTTACATTGTCACCTCTCGATGTTTTCATTTTGCACTTCTCAACTTCCACATTCGCTGTCGCATACTGTCACTCATTTCCTATTGCGTGAAGGTCGGTTGATCGGTTTTGCTCTTTTTGTCTTTGTACGTCCCACTGCTCCTTGCTTTTTGTTAGTGGTAAATTGCCTGTTGTGTGGTTAAGAGCATTGTCCTGAGGGAGTTTTGGATAGGTGGGCAAAACGTCCGCTAATTAAGTAATGAACATAATCGCCAGGGAAGAACGAATTTATCTGCTCGCAAAATACTGCTGCTCGCTTAAATTCAAAAGATTTGCCCCGCCCAAAATTTTGTGCTGGCTACGCCACTGAGTGAAAGAATTATATGTTTTGCGTTCCTGCCCGTTTCCTTTCTCGAGGCGCGTTAATTCCGAAGAGCAGCAGAAATTCGCTAAAAATTTTCAAATGACGATCATCTTGAAACACATTTAGTAAAAATGAAGAAGTCTCCGCATCTTCATTTTTTTCAAAAAATTCGGGCAAGAAACATGTTCTCATCAGTTGGACCAATAGCAATGTACTATTTCAGACATTGTGAGATTTTCTTCGGAATTAACGTTATCTGCAAAAACAGTCGCATTTGTAGAGATCACGCGTCAGACTTATTGTTCATACGCAGTAGCATTTCTTTTCTCAAAAGCCACGAAATTTGATTTTCTCCTGTGATTGTTTCGGCTAAAGCAAAAGACATTTTTTCTTTTCTCTTCTTTCATTTTTCAGTTAAAAACTGAAACTGTTGTGGGGCCTCGATAAAGGAAACGGACAGGAACGCAAAACATATAATTCTTTCACTTGGTCTAAATCAGGGCTTCTCAAACTATGGGTGGTGACCCCAATTGGGTCGCGAACTGTAATTTTGGGGTCGCGAAACACATTGGCTTGACAAATCAGATACAGAAGTTTTTGTAAACTTTACAAGAAAATTCAAAGTAGGCCTGCAGTGAATCTATTTCTACTGCATTTTTAGGGGGATATGTCGTGTTTCATGCTGTCAGTTCTTTACTAGGATGTCTGCCTGCGCTATCAAATCATAATAATCAACCAAGCACAACAAGTTATGCGTTGTTACGTCATGACTGCTTTAACGTAGGCTACTGACCAATATTGACTTTGCTGCATTCATTCCGACACGAAGACCTACTTGTGTTTAGAACTATGCGTCTAGTCCAGAAACTAGGTTAGCTGCGTTGAAAGCACACCGAGTAGTGTTAAACTAAAGTAAAACTTTTATACTCACTTTCAGAAGTAGCCTCCTGTGGAATTTGATTCTGAAAAAAGTTGGATCCGCAAACCACACACAATTGAAATTTAAGGAGACCGCACACCTGCCATGCCCAGGATGAGTTTGTAGAGTTATTAAACGACAAAAGTTTGCAACCGGACTTTTCAAACCAGAGTTTGTGATTTTGGGAAAAGAATAACAAATGAATACCCAGTCATTTCTGATCTAGCTGTTCAAAAACTCTCACAAAACATATTTGTGTGAAGAGGCATTCGCAAGATTGATATATAATCACCAAATCCAAAAACCGACCCTTTTTGACAAATGTTGAGAATGTCTTTCGTCCTACGTTGTTTTGTACCACTCTACAAATGGATGATTTGTGTAAGAATCAAGTCCATCCATCCCATTAATTGTGCTTGATAAAAAAGTTACTGTTTCCATTGCGTGGTTCTTTTATAAGTGTATGTTTACTCTTCGCGGATTACGTGAATTTGTATGATTTCGCCGTGGACAAAAATGCCCCTTGGTATTTGTAATGGGACGTTTACACGCATCATTAACATCTAGGCGATCCATGAAGCGGTCGCACCTTTTTCAAAATGGGGCCGCAGAACAAAAAAGTTTGTGACGTCCTGGTCTAAATGACATTTCAGAGGTGCAACGCTCCTTTCCAAACCAGAGGTATGAAGCGTTTCCTGGTCTCTGCGGTGTTTTAAAATGCGAGTGCATGTACAACCCAGCGTGAGTTATCATGGACACGGAAGGGTGTAACCTTGCAAAACTTCAAATGAATAGTCACCTTGCAAAACTTCAGGTCTCCCGCAACGAAGTGGAAGGTAGATCAGAAAAATCTGTTACACAGTAAATCAAAAGAGCTTCACTTTAACATGGCGTAAAATGAGTGTGATCTGAAATAAATGTGGTCTCACATGAAAACGTCTCATGTAAATGTGGTCTCAAATGAATTGGTCTCAATAGTCATGGAACCGTACAACCAGGGATGTGGAAGCGGAAGCTGGAAGCGGTGGAAGCGGTCCTTTTTCTGTGGAAGCAGAAGCGGAAGTGCGAAAATCCTACCGCTTCCGCTTCCACACAGGTTATTTGACTTTGAGAGTAACTTGGCGAAAAAGTTTTGTCTATTTCCCAATGTGGATTTAAGCGGTGAAGTTGCACTATAAGTCTGAATGAACGTGCGATATCAGTAGCGCGAGAGAACGAGATAAAGCATAACTAGCATCCATGGCATTCTTCATAGAAGGCCAAGTCATCGTGCAACTTACCGATTTTATCGGAGGCTGACTTTTCAAACCTAGCTGCTGTCTACTACAATGGTAACAGTTTGAAAGCACAGCAATCTCCCGGTTATGTTCGCAACTTGAATCTGAGCTGTTTGTGCGAACTTATGTGGTAGGTGCGAACTTAGCAGTTGTGCTTTTAACTGCCTTAGCAAACAGATGTTGATCATTAGGGCTAATGTTTGGAGACTGATTGATGCTTTGACTGAAGCTAACTATTCTTTTCAGCAA
>JGI24158J21664_10013952_pt1 | contig 10577 bp, 6 predicted proteins | sample Ectturendosymbi3_FD_21664 | JGI IMG/M metagenome (IMG submission 21664)
TAGTTTGCAGTAAAAACTTCAGCGAAATACTACCACCTAACGGTTGGCCTCCAGGGCCAGGCAAAGTGGGCCAAGATGGCCTAAAAGTCCTCCACTTGTGACGTCACTCACAGACAACCTGCACCCCCCAAGCAAAAAATTTTTTTTCGAGTCCAATCTACTAGACTTGCCACGTTTTTTGAGATTTTCGCCGAGTCGCTAGAGCGAACAGGAGTGGAGATATTCATCCGCAAAGCCACGTTCGAATCAGCTGCTTTTTGCAAACCGCTTGAATTAACCCGGCTCTCAAAGTGTTAATGAGAAGCTAAAATTCTACATATATCCAGTTGTGTTTGTCCCTGACAGAGCTTCAAAAAATCAGAACACCTTGTACAAAAATGCACTGTACTCAATTCGGAGAAGACTGACAGTAAACGTAGCAGACAATTCCACATATGATTGGAATATTCAAGTACAGAAATGTAGAGCTGCACAGAACATATAGAATAAAATGAATTACCAGCAAAGTCGACAGTACTTAGAGATTGAAGAAGAGGTACTGAACGAACAAAACAAATCAACGTGGAATAATTCATTTATCGGCAGAAACAATGCAACATTCAGTGCCGTGGAATGTGTGCCAAGCTCGCACAAAGAACATTCGAGAAACACACAAACACAACTCTTAACATATGCCCAATTGCTTTAATTTCTAACATCACGAGCTACTGGCTGAAACATCTTGCTACTAAAAAAGTAAAATTTTGAAAAATATTATTAAGGTCATTATCCACACCTGCAAAATTTGAATGCTCTGTGCATGTGAAATTTTTTTTATCATCAGCTGTTCTTTGATTCTCAAGCAGTGATGTTAGCACNAATGAAGTTCGTTAAAAATTTTAGGTTTAGTTTTATCAAATGTTCATGAAAGTGCATGCAAAAAATCATAAAATGATCTATGAAACAAACAGANTTTTACATACTGACAAATTAAAGAAATTGTTTTTGTTTCATTTGTAATGAGCATGCAGTGAAACTAAAATGTAATTTTGGGAAATACAGTGCTTAAAACTCACACTTCTCAGAATTGCACTAAATTGAAGATACAAGATTTTGATTCTGGGACACATTGCAAAATACTAATAGCTCAGTATCATGTATATTCATAGATGTGCTAGTTTTATGACATGCCTTCACTTTCAACAAAATCAATTTTTATGTCTGTACTTTTTGGACAGATCATTGGTTTAATGTGCTCACAAAATCATTTCTATTTTTCGAAACAATCCTGGTTTGTCATTTTACTCCCTTGATAAAGCAAATTAAAAGTTTTGTGTGGACATTTTCTGTCACTGTACCACTTGCAGGACCTTAACAATCATTTTGCTGTCAAAGAAGGGTGTTTCTAGGATGATCCACATGGTTCTGTATGGAGTGCAGGGTTGTAACTGGTTTCACTCGTTGGGGTGCACTAGTTCCATGAGGACTAAAGCAGTGAAAAAATTTAGATTAACTTAATTTTTTATAATTGGTTCATTATATACTTCAAAATTGATGTTAATATCATCAAGGCAAATAAAGGCCTGACTAACTATTTGCACCTTTTAGTTAAATTGCTGAAATTCTTTTATGGAGTATAGTATATATACAACTCCATGCTGTAAGGTTTTCTAATGGCAATAAATAAGCTTCAATTCAATGTGCAAATAATAATTGCATGATAAGTTTGGTTCAATACAGGGTACAAAATTTTCTGTGAATGTTAGTAGTACATAGAAATTTTTAGTAGCGCTCATATTGAAGCTTTGCCATGCAGCATTCAAATGCATAAAGTATAAAATTTAAGAAAAAAGTGTTCGTGCACTCCAAATTTTTGGTGGTACTGTGCGTGTGCGCAACACACTTTTGCACTGCCTGGTTTACTATNTTTCTTTTCAATAAAAACCGTTCGATTGTTTAGGTTTGATTTCTGCTCATAAAGGAAATTCAGCCTCCCTGCAATGGAATGTGAAACNTTATAGACAAAATGCTGCTGGACCTCACCATCCAAGCCAGAAAACTTTGTACCAGGTTTGCTATCATGAATTTTTGCCTAGCTCATTGACTATTGCTTCTGATGTGCCTCCATCACAAGCTCTTCAGTCTAGCAAGGTGGTATGTTCAAGATCAAGAACCTGGTTGAAAGTCTTTAACACTTTGGTTCTCGGTTTTATCCTGGGGAAAACAGGCTGGATGCCAGGCAGTTATTGGGAGTACCGTACTCATGTCAGTTGATTGAAGCCCAGACAAGTGCTTCAATTGTTAAACACATTGTTTCTCATCATAGTCTTCATACATAAATATAGAGAAAAAAATTACAGCCTGCATGCAATAGAATTCAGATCCCTATTTCTACATAGTCGCATATGTACATCTTGCAAAAACAAGTATGTAGGCTGGTACTAAAAGTGTTGTGTAACTGATTATGAAACATTACATTTTTAGCCAATCATTGTGCAGATTGCTGAAAGATATCCAAATCTTTATCCAGAATGTAAAGTTTTTTGATGCATGTTATGTCAACCAGTGGTTGACTGTAACCAACCAATACAGTCAACCAGTGGTTCTCAAACTTTTTTGTTGTGATGCCTTTGGAAAATTTGCTGCACTTGTGACGCACCAGCAACAAGATGTTAATGAAAAGACATATCATCAAAGTTTTTAAGTATTGATGAAACAACTAAAATAAATGTGCATTATTTAATGTGGTATGCGTGTGTAACAAACCAAACTTCCTTGTGCACCACCTTCGCGTTCTTTCTCAATTGGATGACATTATAAAGCAACTTTCACAGGTATATAGTACTTTTGCACCCTCTTTTTGTTCAACATACAGTTTCTGTACCAAAATAAAGTGAACCTAGGGCTGCTGCCCTCGCAACCCTTCCCAGAAGAAAAGCGGGTGTGAAAAATGCAGTGGTAGAGATTAAATGAAGTGTATCCCGTGCGTTGGCATGCAACCATGGTGTAGTTTTGATAATGGGCTCAATTATTGTGATGTTTTTTCGCGCGTAAATATTCTTTCAATTTTACAGACTATATTTTGACCCATGCTACTTGCAATGTGCTTTGATGAAAATAATGGCTCTGCTTTTGGTGGTAGTCGATCGGCAAGTTTTGTGATGTTCAGAAACCAATGTCTTAAGTTGGATAGAAAGTGAAGATGTATCAAACTTAACACTGAACCTTTGTTTCTTCAAATCTATTTGTGCTGGTGAATGCAAAATAAAGCTGTTTGCGTCACGCAGGCCCGACCTGTCATCCGCAACAGCAGTGCATTCGGCTTCGACAGCGGATCTCTTTCGTCTGGACATACGCAATCAAGAAACTCGAAAAAGTGGTCCCGAAACTTAAACACCACCTCCTTATACAAGTGGAAGAATGTTCTGGCTTGCAATACTGCTGCCACCTCGCTGCCGCTATCTAAACGTCGTGTGGAAACAGCTAACTCGTTTACATTCACTTCCGGTGCTGCCTCGACTGCCGCAAAAGCGGTCAACGTGTCGCCAAGCAAGCGTCCTTTCGTGAAAGCCTTTTTGCCAACGACATGCGAACGAACTACTCCGATGAAAATACGACGTTCTTCAGCCAGTAAATCGAGCTTTCCACAAGAACTGCATCATGTGCAAACTTCAAAGACCCGGTATAAATGGCTTGCTCGCAATTCCAACAGATCTCGCGATTCAGCGACGAAACCAACGTTCAATAACGGCTCCTCTCAGTCGAGAAGCAAACATGTTTGGAGAAGGTAAAAAGAGTTGTTCCGTTTCTGAAAAATCAAATGATAATTCTTGGAGGACTCATCGTACGTGTGTATTCTTATTTCCCATTTTAATATTGAACATGAAGCAGTTCCGTTTCTTCAGCTTGCAATAACAGCGTAGTAGATTTTAAGCTGGTTTCATTGTACGTTTTTTAGCATTACTGTTGACAAGTGAAAAAATTTTACCCACGTTTGTCTGATCAGTCAGAGTAGGCAGTGGCAATGCCCTCTAAACTCCGTTCCACATATTTCCGTTGATTTATTTCTTGCAGTTGTAGTTTCGTTCACAAAATTAAGCAAAGTTAGATCCTTGATGAAGCTTTGTCCTCTTCCGAAAACATTCGTCAACTTGACTTTTAAGTTTTCGACAAACAATTTTTCAGACGGAAAACGACCGAAAGCAGCGAACTGTCCAATAGAAGCAGCGTTGCCAGGACTGAAACTTCAGGCAGAACTATTGCTTTTGCTAAAAAATCTCCGACCGTCGAAAGTCGGATCATCAGTAAATACAAGTGGCGCCGTATTGTTCGGAGAAGGTTTGTTGTCCAGATATGAATTTGTTGCTATTTTGCTGCAATAGCCGGTGGTTTCAGTGTTTTATCGGTATCTGTCCGCAAAACCCCATTCACATTATCGATGCTCAGCGACCGGTCAATTTCTGACTGGACTTACGCAACAAATCAATATCATGAACAGAAATATTAAAACAGCATCAATCGCACACTTCGAAGCTTTGATTGTGTTGTGATTACAATTATCGTGATTAATGCAGCTTGACCGTTTCTTCACGTTGGTAAGTTTCTGGAATGTAAATGGAAACTTTTTGCCCGTCTTTACACTGTTAAAGAAACATGTAAAAATTTGCTGATGTTTTGGTAGCTTGTTTTATGTCAATATCTGTGGAAAACAGTTAATTTGATGCAATGGCAAAATGTTCTGTAAGATTCACTAAAAAGGGATGCAAAGTCTACCGAAATTTGTTTTTGGGACGGGTTCTGAAAGAAATATCGGTGAAAAAGTTGGTTTATTTCCTGGTCATACTTTTCGTGGCTGGCAATGTTTTTCACGACAAGTGCCATTATTTTCAACCAGCTTTGAGGTCTAAAGTTTGATGCAAAACATTGTTTGTTTTGAGTTCGTTACACAATGTTTTCTTAGAAAACCTAAGCTACAAACTATTGCTAGTCCGATTGAATAAACAACGCTTCAAGCAGGTTGAGCCTGTTTGCTTGTTGCGTATTTTGTCGAAAAGTGAATCAGCTGCACAATTTAAAAGCGTTATTACAACAGTTGAAGGTAAAAATTATGTTATAGGTGACTGTGGTCATATAGCTAAAAGTTTAAATAACAAACAGCTCGAAATGCATGTTAAACCGGACCCCTCGGCAGTCACGTGACAATGGCTATGCCTACTTTTCCTGGCACTGGATCTTTGCAGCGGTATGCTGTTTTTTGTTTCTATTCTTTGTATTAGGACTCCTAAACCATGTGCAATCTTTTTAAATGGTCGAAATGTGCGGTCAAGTCCAGTAAATGCGCCGTGAATCAATCAGGCGGTAACACCTCACATGTGTGTTCAAGTGGTCGACGATTGGTAATTGGGATTCTAGTCCATGCAATTGGTTCCTTCTAGAACAGGTCTAAAATAAACTGAATGCTCGGATGTTTATTTTCAATTCCAACAAATGTTTTTATGCAGAGAATCCTTAGGAATAAACGTCAGCTCCAATCCTTACAAAGTCATTAAAAAACGCCCGTCTGCCTCTCCATGTCCAGCACCAAGCTCAAGGCACTACAGGCGTCATTGCATAGCGGTCGGATCGAAAACTTTGGTACGGGTAATGTTGAAACAAATACGCTTGCTGTGGCCTTGACTGCTGATGGAAGTCATTTCTTAACATTCGTTTCCGGACGATAAACTCTGTTTTCCGTTTGCCATGACGCGATAGAAACGGTGCTTAATATTTTAAAACATTGCGCTTTAACGCGGAAAAGATATTTTTCATGTCAAGAGTGAACGTTGATAAATCTGCTCGAGTTTCTGAGCGAAGATTTGAACAATGGTGCTTGATCGTAATCGCGAAGTTTGCTTTTGTGTTAACCAGTTAATGTCATCAGACAACAGGCTAAGATTTTTCTTGTTTTTCTTTTGCAACTAAAACAAGCGCTTCTATACTGTAAGGAAAAGAGAATACCTGACCAAGGAAGATTTCAAGGTTTGCATTTTTGGTACTCTAATCGTTAAATATCGTCTGTCTTCGCGTTTTAACATTTGCCTCCAACCAACCTTTGGAAGCGTTCTAAATTATAGCGGTAAAAATGATGCCATTGTTTTTGTTTGAATTAACCCCCCTCCCACTTCTTTGCAGGTCAAGCAAGGGTCTCAGCGTGGGTGAGTTCCATGGTGTTGCAGTTAGAATCATCGAGCAAACACTTTCATGCATTTCGTCTTACGACTGCACTGATCGAGAATTGGTGCTGCGGCTAGATGGCTTGCACTTGCTAAAATTTAAGCAGCGAAGGCGATAATAGTTAAATTTTACGGTCGACACTCCTGATTTTTCTGACGTCTGCAAGTAATAGTATATCGTGAAACCAACGGGGGCCCTACTGCTAGTGTGTCACTTCGCGTCATATATTTCCCGTTTGCCACTTCGTTCGCGTCACACCAACCGCAAGCGCTGGTCCCGCGAATCAGTTCACAACGGTCGATGCAATGCAATAGATACATGTACTTTGTAGTCGACGCGTGATGTGTTTGAAGCCGGTGGTGCGCTTCGGTATTAACCGTATTGCCTTCTTGCAGGTTCACGGGACGCTACAAACTCGTGCGGTATCCGGCCATGCCTGTCCAAACCAGAAGTCTGAAGACAGGAAATATTGTCCTTCGTCGAAAGCAACGGCCGTGTAAACATCAGAATAGTTTGTTGGGTGTCTCTTGCAAGGTGGTGGTGCTCAGTACAGCGCAGACAGTTGAAGTTTGCAATCCATATCCTGTTCTTTGCGTCTGTCACGAAAAACTATTCTTGCCGGAATTAAAATGCATAACAGATGATGTGTTTTTCAGTAAGAACGTAATCTAACAAAAATCTGAGTGTTATACGCTCTGCTGGAGAAAAATATCAACGTGCCCTCTTAAGGTTAACATTCGTCTGTTGATTTTATAGTTATGGGCCTTTCACAATTGACGTCACGCTCAGAGGGAGTGATGACTTTCTTTTGTGGCGAAGAGGGGGATAAATGAATTTCTGACGACACAAATTGTTGTCTCCGGCAAGTGAAACTTCCACATCTATTTATAAAAAGAGCTGGAATTGCTGCTCAGCAATCAGCGCCATCTAAAAGTTTTTTTGGCCCTCCCACCCACACTTGCAACCCAACGTTGACCGTTGACGTGCTACAGCACGGCCGCGCGCGCCCACGCGTTCAGCATAGCCCATCTTTGTGTAACGTACGGTGGGGAGTGCGCAGAAATGTGGTGTTATTTTTCAGGGAGGGTGTGGACCTTTGTGACAAAATGTGACAAAGGGGAACGGGGTGATTTTAGGCATAAAAGCGTGACGTCATTTGTGAAAAGCCCCTTACCGGTTTGTATTTGCGTGGTTTTGTGCATGGTTGACGTTATTCCAGTGCTTAAGGAAGACGCTTTCACTCTTGCGTCATTTCAGGTAAAAGCAGCGTCCAGTTTCACCGACATCCGTTGCATTGCCACACACTAAAGCAGAAAATCGCCAGGTAAAGTGACTTTGCTTCGTTGTTTTGTGGAAGACCAGGCTTCCTCTGCCCCTAGCTATCCTTCTGTTAAGGGGGGGTGGGGTAATTCTTCTAGTGATACACTCTCGTATGTCCAGTGTGTATAGCTCTTTCAAATATGGTAATGAAGTAATACGATCAGATGACCACAAAACCCTAATCTAGCCCTAAATTGTTTTTCAAATCTCGCTCCGAACCGGACACCCGTCTTCCAACTCTGCGTGAACGCAGTGTGCAAATGTGCACAGTGCTGACGTTTTTCGTTAAGTACCAGCTATGCCTAATTTAAAAGTAACAATGACACGTTTTGATCAAACAAAGCGTTCGCTTCAATTGCATCAGAGTTTTGATGAGGTTTGCAGCTGAAATAAACGCGCGATTCAGTGACGTGTGTACTTGATTTTTGAAAACTCTGTTCGCGCGTTTGCAAGCGACCTTCATCTGTTTTGTAGCTTTTCTCGAATTGCGTGTCTACCGCTGAAAATGATAAAGATTTTCTTGTTATTAGCGCAATCGACTGCCTGACATCTTACTTTCTGTATCTTCAGCCATGTACTCCAGAGGAGCCTGCAAACTGCCCGCTTGAAAAACAAGCACAGGTTGCGCAAAGTCTTTTGCACGTTTTTCAACAGGTACGTGTTGTCATAACAACAGATAATATTGACCCACAAATGCTACTCGTTCAAATTAACAAAAATTTGTCGATGAAACTTCAATGCTGGTTGTTGTTCGTGCGCCACTTCGGTGAGTTGCTTCAGAAGCAGGTGATGCTCGAAACGAAAGGGTTCATTACGGCAGTGTGACTTCATAGAACGCAGTTCGTTGAAAATAAACAAACTCGGGTTTTGTTTTGCTGGCCGCAAATGGTTTTCGTCGCTGGTGACTCGCTCGGCTTTTGCATGACGAACTGTGTTGCCTGCGATGGCGGCAGCAACATTCACACGAGGCGGTCCGCGCGAATGTTGTGCCGAGCTCCATCGCGGCGCATCGTCACAAGCACACTTACCGTGGTAAAAATCGTTTTATTTCAGATTTGGAAAATGCAACAGGGGCGCGACATGCCCTTACACCCACGACCCCGAGAGAGTGGCTCTCTGCACCAGGTTAGCTGACGTCTTGCACTTGAATAGTGGTAGATTGGCATAAAACTGCGGAGGTGTAGGATTTAACGGAACTCCTGGAGCACCGCCTTGAGGCGGAAACACAGACAATTATTCTACCCGAGTTCTGGTTGACATTAAATTTACAAATAGTTTTCGCCATTTATCCAAAGTCAACGGAGTAGCTAAAGAAGGGCAGTTAGAGTCACAAATTGTTGCGCTGTTCGTATTTATAACACAGACGATGAAGACGCGAGAATCATATTCTGCTCTTCAGTTTGCATAACTATGGCAGACTGATACAAGCAGATGTTCTTTTCAACTAAAAAAGGCATAACAATGTCAAAAAATTGAAGATTCGCTTTTATACATCCAACTTGCTTGTCGTGCTGTATGTTAGCAGCCGTTTCAGTTCTTTTTACGGTGTTTTTGGTGTCGAAATGGCTGTTTGTAAACCATCATTTGGTAATCACCTTCAAGGATCATGATATCTCACGATCGCGATATCCCACTCACGATCGTGATATCCCACTCACGATCGCGATATCCCACTCACGATCGTGATATCCCACTCACGATCGTGATATCCCACTCATAATCGTGATATCCCACTCACACACGTGATGTCCTACTTAAATTAACTGACAGCAACTCTGTTTTTCGCGTTGTGTTTTTCAGATTTCTGCGTGGAACGTGCAAGGACAAAAACTGCTTGTTCTCTCACAAACTATCCAACAAAAAGGTCGCTTTAATTCGCAAATAAGCGAGAATGTTGTTTGTCCGGCGTGCGCGATCTTTAATTGAACTGAGCTTTTCTTGTTTCCACCAGGTTCCTGTTTGTAATTTCTTCCTTCAAGGCAACTGTAGCACCAAGAACTGTCCCTACTTACACGTGTTTGTGGGCCGCAACGCCCCGGTGTGTAAGGCCTTCGCGACGACGGGATACTGTTCAAAAGGCGAACACGTTAGTCAGAAAGCAAACGTCTGATGCAAAAGTTAAATAACCGTTCTCGAGTAATTTACTAACCGGCTTCAGGAAAAGCTCGAAGCACTTACACAGATAAATCTCCCCCTTCGCTGCCCTCCCCCAGACTAGTGTTAGTGCCAGTAATTGCTTTCGTTCATCGCCACGACGAACGTGACTGCTTTACGGTTGGGCAGTGACTACTTAGCACCTTTTCTAACGGCCTTCTTGTAGGAGTGTTACTAACGGCTGTGAAAATATACATCTTAAGCCGTTCATAATTTTATTTAAGCGTCTAGTTGTGGGTTTCATTCTCGAATAGGGCAGCACTTACAGTCTGACTAACGCAAACTGCATTTTCTTTGCCGAAGTGTAAACACCAACACGTGTTGGTGTGCCGGGACTACTACACCAAAGGCATCTGCTCTCAAGCGCGCTGTGCGCTGCCTCACATCAGGTAAGTTTGGTTGGTTTAAGTCGATTGTTGCCATTCCGTATCCACCTCGCACATACATAGAAACTAACATCACTGTTCGCATCTATCGCTGAACGTTGCAACCGGCTGTGTCAGTCGTTGAGCAAACAACTGGCAGCTGCCTTCGCCCAAAGATTGCGAGAAATTAGAGTTCGCCTTCTCTGCTGTGAAGCTTTCCACGTAGGCCACCGTTTGCTTTTCTGCTAATTGCCATTGGTCCAGAAGGAAGTTTGCGCTGTTCCACTCGTGGCCTTAAAATATATCGGTATCTTTTTGGGTCAGGGGCGTCGCCTGGCCATGGCAGATGGGGACCTGGCCATGGCAGATGGGGACCTGGCCATGACAGATGGGGACCTGGCCATGACAGATGGGGACCTGGCCATGGCAGATGGGGACAGTGAAAATTACGGATAAGAATCACTAGCAGCGGAAAACCAGGAAATTCATCCCCGATTTCTTTGAAGGGTAACAATCGCAGACGGGTACCAAAGCACCCCCCCCCCC
>JGI24158J21664_10013953_pt1 | contig 10576 bp, 10 predicted proteins | sample Ectturendosymbi3_FD_21664 | JGI IMG/M metagenome (IMG submission 21664)
GCATTAAGGCGACAAATTAACAAGCAAAAAGTATGCGAAAACAATTAATCTCCTTTGCGTAGGTAATAAAGTTTTGTAAAATATCATGCTCAAGGGGGGGGTTTAACCCCAAAACCTTCCCCTTGCGTACGCCCTTGATTATATCCCCACTGTCTGAAAAAATGGGGGGACGCGTCCCCCGTGTCTCCCACCTAATTGCGCCCATGCTTACGGCTAGCTGTTACTAATTTTACTAGCCTTTTAATTGCTACGTAAATCGTCTCGCAGCATTCATATTTCCAGTATTTTTACAACAACACACTTCAGTAGGCCTACATTGTTTTACTCAAGGTACTAACCAAATAGTATAAAACAGCACGTGACAAAGGACTGTCATATTTTTTTTGCCTACGGAACAACGGTTCAGCAATGCTTCACCGAAGGCCAGGAAGACTTGTTTCAAGGCAATTTTGCTAATAATAATGCAATAAGGTTGGAGGGATTTGTGACAGTTCACGACGAAAATTAACTATATAGGCTAAACTTGACGGCAATTTGTAATCAATGTTCGCTATTGCCGCGAAAGTCGATGCGTTGATTTAGTGGTAGCAATGTTATGATTGTTGGGCCATTTTTAATATCTTCAAAACAGCTGAGGTTTTCCTCTTGTGAAATGGAGTTTGACCGATCGGGTATTTTTCGATAGCTACATTAGCATTGGCTGCTTTCAATGAAAATCAGTATAATAGAACTACTCAACGTATACCATACGAGAACGTCCAAAACCTTGCGTGCTGATGTATATCTGTACAAGCTGGCAAATGTTATTGCTTGATGTCCTTTTTTGACGTTGATCATACAACGATTAGGTTAACCAAACTAGCAAACTACTGAGTGCAACAGTTTCTCCACTCTTTTATCTTGCTTTGAACATTAAACTCAACAAAATACCTGCACATTCAATCTTCGTAAGAACCGCAATGCTTGACTCCCAACCAGTGACAATCTCAGTGGTCTGGGATAGTTGGTGCAGTGAAGCGTTACATAGAACGATGTTAGTTTTATTGTTGCGTGACCAGTCTGATATGTGTTTCATACCCATGGAGTCGAAAGTGCATCAAATGGTATGATTCCAAAGTAACAAATATTGTTTTTTTAATTAATTCAGATCACTGAAGCAGCTAATGCCAATTAGAATTGTTGCAAGTGAAAAATGAGAAGTTTTGAAAGAGGTGACTAACTGAACAAATTGACGAATTAGACGATGGCAAATTAAACGAACAGAAATGTACACAAAAGATAGGGATTCTGCTGGGACTGACGACAAAGTGACAAATTGAGCGAATTGACGAATTAAACGATGACGAATTAGACAAGTTCTACTTGTACATTTTTTTATCTAAAAGTAAAAATATTCAAAACATGTTGCAAGCAATTTTTCAATTTCATTTCATCGTTTCTTGATGATCGTCATGTTTAAACGAAACAAAACTTCTTCAACACATACCCTGACACAGTTCTAAGCTGTTGGATATTCTTAGAGTGAACCTAATCTTTGGTAGAAGTCTGATGAAACAAAAACCAGCTTCGAAACGTGGCAATGCCGAAAATGCTCAGCAGCGCCAAGCGAATGATTTGTTGCATCCTGTTTGTTTTTGCGGTCTCTTTGTTCCAGCTAAAGTTGTTAGAAATGATCGCTAGCGATCCGCTACATGGAGCCAGACAGTGGTCTTGCAATGGTAAGAAATTCTGTGGTAAAGCTACTACTCACTTATTTATAACTTTTTTACGACGCTTTCTTTGTTTCATCTTCTTTTGAGAACTTTTTGATTTAGGCTTTCCTCGACGTCGCCACAACAAAAAAAAGCAAATCGCCCCGCGTTGAACAATAAGCTGCCGATACCACGCGATCGCTAAATGGTCGGAGTTGGCTTTATTGTTGTTTAAATATTTCTTGGCTGTTCTCCTACCTCCAGTCTACTCTCCCTACTTTTTGAAAAAGCAATACCTTATTTTTAGATGCGTCGTCAACGCAGATATTGTCATTTGAATTAAATTTTCGGTGACAATTTGCCAACAACCTTTCCTTTTAATGAAGCATGTTGCTTTTATGTAGAATTCCCCGACCCACTATTTGTGGCGAGGCGCACTTCTCCCTTCCAGCGCTCACGTATGTTTGCTGTGGTTTTTCTTCGTTTTTTTGAAAAGAAATAACACGACATGAAGGTCATCAATATACACAATTTATTTGAAGACATGAATACATACTGTGCACTATTTCTTTTTCAACGGTGTAATTTTTCATATTCTTATAACTCTATGACAGTGAAGAAAAACAGCTGTACTTACAAGTTAAATCGCTGACACAGCGTGAAATTTCCAAACGTGAGGTTTTCCTCGTTGAAGTTGACAAAAAACAATTTTTCGAAGCGGCCAAGATTAGAACCAGCGACCTTCCGATCACAAATACTCGCAGGTCGTGTATCGCAAAATGTTGATGTTGATGTTATACTGCTTTAATCTGGAAGATACGCAGTTCTCGCGCTCGCATTATTTGAATCGAGTTTGAGAATAATGCCGACGACGTAGAAGAAAATGTAGCGTTTACGGATGTGACGCCTTTGGCCCGTTGTCCGCTAATAGTTGCTCCAAACAGCTAATAACTGAAGAGATCAGCTCATTCATTGTGGATTTTGTCTCTTCAATCAAGCTAAGTAACCTAACTGCTTTGTTCAAGCCCAACCCGTTGCCACGGGGTCTTTGGTGGGCTTAGCCCCTCGAAACAAAGCTCCAAGACCCCCACCAAATTGAAATACGAAGCACTATTAATCAGTGGAGTTTTTGCCAAATTTTGGAACGTCAAGCCTCCCTGCACAAACGTAAAGCTCCCCTATTGAAGACTTTCTGGCGACGGTTCTGGTTCAAGCAAGGCTGTTGGACGACCCTCACCGCTTGACAATCTCCTTAGACGCAGACTTGTTATTTTATTGAGTCTTTTCCTTGACTATATTTAGATTCATAGAAAGCACACGTTCAAATGAAGCGCCTGAGCGCGTTGGCAACAGCAAACACGGCACAGTTTGCATCGCATTTCATGATCTCGAAACGAAACATGATTGGCTGAAAAGTTTGCGTCGCTGAAGCGGAACCGGTCGTCACGCAACGGAAGCCGTTTCGCCAAATGTTGCTGGTGACCTGCTGCGATAATAACGGCTGTTGCGGACCCAATTTTTATTGGCAAAAGAAGAATTCCTTATCACATTTTCTTTGCTGCGCCGGTCACTCCTTTCCCTTTTTACAAAAGATGCCAATATTCGGGTGTTTTTTTCTTCGTAACGCCTGGTCTTTTTGGTGTGGTACTAATCCTGTTTTTTCACTGACAGTGATATACGTCGGACGCTTCAAGGCATCCAGTCATAGTGTTTTGCAAGAACCAGTCATTGTGGAACTTTCCGACTCTTTGGCAAGCTGCGTCGGCATTTGCCATCAGAGGTCAGGAAACATTCTAGAGCCACTGCATCTGAAATACATTATCCACGAACTTTGAAAAACTTCGAAACTTCGATATAATCTTAACAAAAAGATGTGCGAACAGTGAACGACCTACAGAACGCGTGCGTCCAATCTTTACATTGTCGTTTTTTGTTAATTCACTGTTTCCGAAAGGCTTGAAAACACTTTGCCCGAACATGAACAATGCGTTCTTTTACTTCAGCTGACCTCCTCTTATGTCAGTGAAAAAGCTCAAATCTACCAAATGTTTTTCAAAAGCTAGCTTAAATGGGGACGTTAATGAAAACAATGAAGCTAATCAGCGCTTTGTTTATCATAGTTTTCACAATCAAGGATCGAGAAATGCCAATATCTATTTGAATAAGGTTTTACGTGCTGAATATGAGCATTATTCTGTGAAACAACTAGAATTACTCGTATATTTCGGCGTTCACTGAGTGGGCAAGCGGGGTAACCTCAATCGTCCCGGCAAGAAACTTGTGGTCCAACAACAATAATGATGGTAGTATGTTTTCCTAATAATAAATCTGTATCCAGCAAGCAACTCTCGATGCCAAACAATTTCTTCGCGCAGTTGAGTTGAAAAACATCAACAACCAGGCTTGACAGCCACCTGGGTGTTTTCATTTCCCCATGTTGTCAGTTTTTATCAACGATTTGCAGCCTCCTACGCCAATCGCTTGTATCAGTCATGCATTGCAGACAACATTCCATGGCATCGTACATCTCATCGCACGGGACATGCCGATGCAGTTTTTCTCTTTCAACTCGATCTCTTCCCAGTCTCGTATCGAGGCAAGATGTTTGGATAACGAAGGAGGTGGAACAAGTTATTTTTATAACTGACCACTGTTCATCTCAAGGTAACAAGTAGCGCACCCCACATTTCTTTTCTGTCATCTCGACCACGCAAATTCTTATTTGGGGCACTGCAAATAAAACCTTGCTAGATTCTTTAGTCAAGTTAAATAATCGGGCTATACGTAATGTCTGTAAAATCACATCAGTGAACAAATATCCATAAAAGATATGCATTTTTCTACTTATATTCTAGACTCTAGAATCTAGAGATAAATAACATATATAAATACGACCTTGCAAAATATATGTATAAAATATGCAATAAGATTTTACCAAAATAAATCACAGATGAACATGAATACACATCAAAATATCACAATTTTCATACGCGACAACTGGATACTAAGATACTAATCATTCCTTCATACAAAACAATTAAACAACAACGCCATTCTGTTTACAGACGCTCCAACCTATGGAATGAAATTCCGAAAGGCTTATTACAGTAAATAAACCGTCATCCATAAAATCATATAAACAGCTCCTCTTTCAAATATAGCTTTCATTGATTCCCGGTATTATGCACGCATTTGCTTCATTCGAAGCAGGCAAACCTGTCTTTGTTTGTAATTGGTTCGTTGCTTGTACCGTTGCTCGTTACAGTTCGATGTTTGTGACGTTTTTTTGCGCTTGATCTGTTATACATCTTGTGCTTTTCTTTTGTGTGTGTGTGTTTTTCCTTTTCTATTTCTTTGCGATAAACATAAACGTCTGATTGCTTTCATTTCTTTTTATTCTTTTCAAGGGTTTGCTGACGTGTTGACCTCGCGGTCATTTCGCCAACCCTCGTAGTCTTTTTGTTGAATCACGCGTATGTCCACATCTCGCGAAAAATACAACTGACTGACTGACCCCACAAAAAACGGAAGCCGAAAGCTTTCGTTTTTCATGTTGACACTACAATCAAAATTTTTGGTTTATTCTTTAATTTTCATAACCGCTATTCCTCTTAAGAGGGTCGCGGGGGGGCAGTAGCTCTAAGACCATGCGCGTCGGAGGGGGGTATTGAGGCCTTGGCCCCTTACTTTTTGAAATTTGTCATTTTCCAGTTAATTTTTTAGTGAAAAAAGGTTGTTCTCTTAGTTTCGAACGGGTAAAATGAAATTTCACCGTATCTCCCCCCCTTGGAAAAATGCTGCTCCTGGAAAAAATACTTCTGAAGGCCAGGGCTCGAAATACGTCTTGGTTTACAGCAATCTTTGACAGTCCTGCTGGCTCCACACCAAGATTGGACCAAGCAAGCTCGGAGATGTAGTCACTCCACCTGTTACTTGATTGACCTCTGGGCCGCTTTCTCGTGGGTGCAACCAGCAAGACTTGCCTCGCCAGTCTTCCGCGGGGAATTCTGGACGCGTGGACAAACTATCGTAGGGGGAGATCTATCTATTCGGGAAAGTGGTTCAACATTCAAGGCTTCACGAATTTCACAGTTGCGCACTTTTTCGCAAAATTTCCATCTCTGCCCTTGTACTTGAAATAGTATTCTTTCAGTCATTATCCAAGATCCAGGACCATAGGTGAGGATCGGAAAAAAAGCCGATTTAAAAACTGACAGCTTTGCCGTGTTTGAAATTGCCCGTTTTGTGGTGTAATCTCAACAAAATTCATCGAACAATTGTATTCCCACCGTTTCAGTATAAACTCCAGAAGTATAAACAAAAATTAACATAAAGTAAACTTTGGCTTACTAACCCCAATGCGTTTTCCTTTTTTCTGAAGTATCGCGGAAATCAATGGAAGGGAATCCTGTGGCGAGGCCAAAGGGCAAACTGGCTTTAATATGTAACAAGCGTCGTGTGTCGCTAAAATGCGTTATTGCACGAAAATCACGTGTGAAACATGGTAACCTGTTTTTGGTGAACGTGAGGATGAAAATGTTTTCCTTTTGCTTACGTGTTTGTCCCAACATAAGGTCAAATTAGTTGACAGAACACAAGGGTACAGATATGCTTATTCACAACGTTTCACATGGTGGCAGTTAATTGGTACGCGCGGTAAAGATGACACAATGACACCACACGGACGTCGTGATGACGTCACACTGCCAGGCAAAATTGCAAATGCGAAGGTACCTGTTTTTTGTTTTCGTATAAAACGCATCTTGTGACGTCTTCATTGACTCTCTAGCTCGAGCAGTCGGTGAGTTATAAACAAAATTGGCTCAAAGCCACTGCAGTGACCTCGCGGCCCTTAAGAGATATTGATGTCATCGTATTAACGTCGATTCATAAAAATAGCAGAAAAAAATTCTATTTTTTCTGCAAGATTGCCATATATAGCATTCGTCACAGGGCTCAGTCAAGTAGTTTAACCTTCCGGCAGCTGACCGTGCGTAACGCACGAGCGTCCGCAAGGAGGGCAAGGCCGTGAGTTTTTTCCTTGACCAAACATTTTTGATCATAGCAATGCAAAAAAGTGATTTTTCATTCCGCTCTCACTATTTTTCACAGAAGCAGTGTTCTCACAATTGCTTAGAATAGAATTCTTGTTATTTCGGATTGTGAACAATTTGACACTAATTCTCGAAAATAGAAACTGAAGAAATTGATACATTGATAGCACAAGATGACGGCGCACAACCATAAGTAGAGCACAAAATTCAATATCTGCTCTGGCAGCGGTTCACAATAAATTAAAATAAGTACACATCTGGGATTCTTTTTAGTACCTTCTGCCAGCAACTAATTGTATTATTTTGAAACTTTGCTCCTGTTTTCATCACCAGATGCGAAATTTATTGGATGCTTCGTCTTGCAAAACCTTTCCAAGAAACTTGGGGTTGAAATAATCGGACCCTCCCGCCATGTCTGTGTCGTCACTTGCGAAAATGCCAACTATCCACTGGCTGCATATTCAAGTAGCTCAACATGCCATTGCATCAGCAGAATCTCGAAGTAAGCATATCGATGTTTCACGTTCATTTCATCCATGACTAGTGTAAACAAATGTGACCAACGACGTCAAATAATCAAGGACACATATGTAAAATCACCACAAACAGAAAGCGCGTTCAAGATCTCCGTTATATAAAAGTAAAATAAACACCTTGTGTGGTTGAACTTGTATGCTTCGTGTCAAGGTTTTTGGCGATGCGGTCTGACTGCAACAAAAAGCAGACTATTTCTATTATTGTTTGTGAATAAGCGGAAGCTAAATTACTATTGGACCAAAGTCTTTTCAAGATGAACTCTTGAACAGATCTGTCGCCAAAGACGATTCTAGAATTTACGTGATCATCTGATAAAAAAGGAAGTCGGAAAATGCTAAGATTTGTTTTTGTCTTCATCAGATTAAAAATGCTTTCGCCAGTCGACGCCGGCGCCTGCCATGAAGCTGATGTGCGCCACATAGCGGTGTGGCGCACTCGTGCGGAAAGCGTCGAGTGCGAAAGCAAAAGGTTCTTACGAAGCGACAGCGAAGAAAAAATCGGACTGGTCAGCTTCCCAGGCTCGGGAAACACGTGGCTGCGGCAGATGATGGAAGTGGTGACCGGGGTCTACACAGGGAGCACCTACGACGAAACGGAACTTTTCAACAAAGGTACTGTTCAGCTTGATGTGTGGTGTTACTTCGCCAGCACCTCTAAGCTCAGTTGGCGGGTTTTGTTGCTAGTTTCAAGTAAAACTTTGAAACATCTGTGATGGGTATTTTCGGCTTGTCATAATGAGTAAAATGCATCCGCATTCCGCATCACAAAAAACAAAAAAATGGTTGCGTGTCAATGCTAGGATGTTATTTACAACCAATGAATAAAAGGACATTTTTGCCTTTGTAACTTGTAATACGTAAATTCACCAGATATACTTAGCCCCGCGGCAGACGGTCCAGAACAAAATGTTTTTCAGATCGTTGTGAAAAGTGGACTGCGATTAACTGCAACCATTATTCTATTAGACGTGTTGGCTGTGCTCTGCAGAACGCTTCCTCAAATAAATCCATTTTTCGTATATTTTCTGCTGGATAAACTTTCTCAACACAAGTCTGCGTCCAGTTAGTTGTCGAAGGGTCTTTCAATCGATGTTTGACAAAGACAGTTCATGCCATCAGGCTATCTTTTCATTATCTTATCTCACTGAATCAGGAGCGGATCTAGGGGGTTATTGGGGCGATTTCTCCCCTAAAACCTACGAACGTAACTGTATTAGCCATGATTTTGCACAATTAGAAAAACAGCATTAGCGATATAAAGCCATTTTGTCGTCCATTGTATTGTCACAGGTGTTTTGTGAACTATACTTCATCTCTCTTACAGCAGCGAAGCCGTTAAGAGTCTTGACTACCAAATATTACTGAAATCGCCCCCCCTAACCTTACTGGCTGGATCCGCCCCCGCATTGGACACGTGTTGGGTACTTTCATTTTCGCTTTTGCATCAGCTCTGGGAAAGAAGTGTAATCTTTAAGATTGATTGAAACAGTTGCCTCGTAAAACAACATATTTATCTCTCTTGAGACTGTTCCTTGTCAAAGGTTTTCTGGGAGAAATGTCAGAGCCGCACTTTCAAACTCTTGTCATCAAAGATCATTTGTACATGAGGAAACATTACACACTTCACGACTACCACCGCATCGTTCTTCTGGTTCGCAGTCCGTTCGATGCGCTAGTGGCGGAGTTCCACAGGCGCACGTCACGTGACCACATCGGTCACGCACCAAGCAAAGCGTCTGAAAGTGAAGGTTAAAAAATGACTGCTTGCTTTAAAAAGATTGTTTCTGCGTTTTGTTTTTCACAAGGTTTACACCGGATAAAATGTGCTTTTTTGTTGTCATGCGTTGTTGTGATGAACACACGGGTGTACGCAAAGGGGGGTTGGGGTTAAAACCCCCTTGACCTTAATATTTTATAAAACCTTTATTACTTGCACAAAGGAAATTAAATGTTTTCGCATACTTTTTGCTTGTTAATTTGTCGACTTAATGCAAATACCACGGAATAAATTTGCATGCAAGTTTCAAGAAATAATGCAAATGGGCCAAAAAGTACTAATTAGGTTTTGGTGAGAATCAGAGTTATCGTCTGCATCCAGAAACCATCTTACCAATTTTTGCAGATCTTTCGTCCACTACGCATGTTTAAGATTGTGTTCCGCGATAGTTCACTTTATCCGAAATAACTGTCTTTATTTTGTCTGCTGTGTCTGATCAGCGCAAGCGCTGACCGTATTGGCTACATTACCAAATTCTGTAGCATGATAGAACTGTTGCACGAGCTCAAAAACAGCAGCTTTTAACATAGAAGCATTCAGGCATTTCGTAATGTCTCAGCAGGGGTAAAGGAAAACTAAGTTTTCTGGACTTCTTACATAACAAAAAAGTGAAAGTTTTCTTGTGTACCTTGTGCGCATTCTCAATTCTTGTGCAGCAGGGTTGCCAATTTGGCTTTTTTGAAGCCAGATTTTGAAATTCGGGCTTTTTCACAAACACATTTGGCTTTTTTTGGAAATAAAAAAAGCCAAAAAATCTGGCTCTGTCTGGTTTATTTTCAGTCGGATAGGCTAGGCTCTGACAAAACATTGTCTGAGCTGCATATTCATTGCAAATCCCTTGCGACGAGGGTCTATTACCATGCAGGGTGCACAGAATATTGCAAAATTTTACTGTTGCCCTAAAATGATCGATGTTAGTGACAAACACAAATGCACGACAGTGTAATTACGGGAAAAGAATATGCTTCTAAAGATTGGACTTGTGTTAAATCGATGTTTTTGACGAATTTTAATGTCTATTTTGAGTGTGGCTATGTATGTTTATGTGTATATGCCTCAAAACTGCTATCTGACTTTTTCTGGCTTTTTTGGGACAAGGTCTGGATTTTTTTGGTGAAGACAGGTTGGCAACCATGTTGTGTAGTTTAGCAACCGGGGTGTGCGCCAGCCAGTCCAGCCGCACACCTGTGTTCGACTGCTCGTATTCGATGAGACATTAGCGCAGCCTCATTTTGCAGTTGTTAATTGCTCTGACGCAGTGGTGAGTGGTTTACTCCCTTTTTTCAACACGCAGTCAAAATTTTGCAGTTATGAACTCCTGTGTCGCAGCATTGAGTTTATTCTCCTCCGATATCCAACTTAGAACGCTGATAGTTTGTATTCAGTACAATGACACATAAAATAAGTGGAGTGCGTGTAGACCAGTGGTTCCCAACCTTTTTAGGCTTGCGGCACCCTACAAAACAGAAATATAATTTCCGGCACCTAGTGGCGAACCCATAGCAATTTGGATTGAGT
>JGI24158J21664_10013954_pt1 | contig 10575 bp, 9 predicted proteins | sample Ectturendosymbi3_FD_21664 | JGI IMG/M metagenome (IMG submission 21664)
TTTATCACTGATTTAAATGAAACGATTTAAATCAATCAACCCTGACTAGAAATAGCTGAACTATCATTCAAAAATTTTTGCGCTTATGCAACATCCCGTAATTCAAAGAAGTTCATAACACCATTACCAGCATACGAAATGAGATATCAATTGAAATGCCAATACTGAAACTGTCAATTTAGTAATTTCGTTGACATTCATGGGACACATGCAGAAAATGAAAACCCATTACAATATATCTGTTTCATGAATCAGAAATATGTTCTATAGCTATGTTTACAGTCAACGGCCTTTATAATTGATGGAATTTAAATGCAACTTTCACTTCATGCCAGTCTACACTTTCAAACTTGTGGCATTATACAATTATGACTTCTGAATCTGCAAGGCTTAGCGATTACAGTCCACATGTCATTTTTGCAGCTAAATGACATAGAATCTGTGACCTCGCGGTTTTAACTTGTGTCGTCATAAGAATTCTTTGCCTTCTGCACTAATACTGTATAGGCTATGTGAAAACCTATTAGAATGCTAATTAGTTGTGTAATAGACATCACACAAAGCTCTAAAACGACATGATTTTTTTTGTTTTTATCGTTTGATTTAAATCATGATTTTTATTGCTTGATTTAAATCACTGATTTCAATAAATCAACCCTGCTCAGCGGTAAGGTATTCATTTTGAGAGACCCTGAAATGGTAATGAAACATGAAAGTTTTCAGTAGTTTGACTTATTTTAAGACCTTTAGATTTATTTTGTCAATTCAAACCTCGTATCGCCATTTTCAGTTTGACGTTGATCAGTGATCACGATCTGAACAACTCTGCTCTGGTTTGGTAATTTTTCTTGGAGAGAATCAAATAAAAACATAATTGCAAACATTCACAGAACTCATTGAAAGTTATGCATTTTCAGTAATAGTAGTACCGTGAAACACGACCGATAGCGGTATGTGTTTGGCGTAACGGACAACTTTGGTTGTTTAGCAGCAAGATTGCAACCTTTATTTCTGAAACGCGATTACTAACATATCATCTCTCAAAACGTTTCACAAGTGAATGTTGGTTTCATCCACGACACTTCATCGCTGGATAGAACATTTTTCACACACTGCTTTTGATTCAGTGCTCTTTGCCTCAAACAGCACCATGGTAGCTATCCGTAGTGGCAGCCATTCCAGTGTTTGATCCAAGTAATTTATAACTTGCAGTTGGCTGTGTGTTTGCTTTGCTGTCCGGCGTCCTCGATCTGTCCATAGCTGTTGTACTTGCGCAAGTGTTTGCCATCTACACAAAACCGACCCTGAAAGAACAGCTCTGGTGGGCGATGATCTTCGGTGTAATACTCATCACGATCGGAGCAATGCTGCTTCTCGCAAACGTTTTGCAGGTTTGGTTTTCCGTTTATCACTGTTTGTGCAGCCGGCAAAGTGGATTTATGCTTCAACTCTTGTTTATGAAACAACCGAGTTTCGTTCTGTTGTACGTCGCGAACAGAAAATTGCTAAATAGATCACCTTTACCTTAGAATTGCTTGAATTTTTTCCAAGCCTCATTTCGTTTTTTTGACGATTTTCCATATCATTGAACACTTTTATTTTGCTAATGTGACTCTTGCAAAGGCCCATTTCAGCAATCGTCAAGTGTATATAAACTGCAGCCTGTGGCCAGTTACATGCAGCCACATCTTCACGCTAAAAAATCTATGAAGAAACAATCACCTGTACATCCAAAATGTTATTTCCCTTACGAAAAGAAGCCGGCGCAGTGTAGATTATCCATTGTTCCAACGCACAACAGGACAGCGAAACACCCGGATAGCACCAAGCACTTGCTTCTTAACTGCGTGCTCTGTTTCCGAGAAAACGTGTTGAAAATTATAATACTGATGAAATATAACGTAAACAATTTTCGTAATTTTGCTTTCAACTGCCATCTGTGCGACGCAAAAAGTGCAAAATCTTTTTTATATTTTCATAATCCTGTTTTCACGCGATGGGTTGCAGTAAAGGTCATAATATTTGTCTTTTCCAGATGATGTNATTTGCNAAATCAGGAATGGAACTGACAANGCGAGTAAGGAAAGCGACATTTGCTGCGATTCTTANACAGGAAATGGCCTTTTTCGATCAAAAGCGTAACAGCACAACAGCNCTATGTGGTAAACTTGCTTCCGATACTATGAAGATTCAGGGATCTACTGGTATAAGGCTTGGAACTATCGTGAAAAGCGTTTCTACTGTAGGTNAGTAGATGTAGAACATATTTTTTGCCTTTTCTCTTCATGTCGAGTTATATCCCTACATTTTTCTGGTACAACGGCTTGAATTCGTTCCGCAACCCGCGCATCTACACAAGAAAAAGCCATTTTTTCGCCTCTAGCAACAAGCGTAGGTGGCGTAACCGGGGGGGCCTCAAGGGTCTAGGCCCTCACACTTTTATTTCTGAAGGGGGGCTGGCCCCCCAACTTTTAAATGACGAATTTTGCCTAAAAAGTTTAAGTAACACAATTAGTATTGGGTCCATTAAAGTAAATCGTTTTAATGAAAAATTCTGCAGAATTTGGCAGTATTTTGATAATATCATTTGTAATATATTATTTGTAATTTGGCAGTATTTCGTAATTGTTTGGCAGAATACATCATGCACAGTCTGTCACCCTGCTATGGCTTGCTTATCCCATTGATGTTGTTGAACAGTTCTGCCAAATGGTGAAATACAACACAATTTTTTACAAAAATGATGTAATTTTACATGCTTGTGTGCATAGGGCGTCGGAAGGATTTTTTCCGGAGGGGGGTCACTACTGGATTTTTCCAAAAGTTTTTCTAAGGGGGGGAACCAAAAGTGGTGAAATTTGGTTTTTGCCACTCGAAACTCGGAAAACAGCCTTTTTGCCGAAATTTTCAAATTCCTGCCTTCCTTCCGACCCCCATGCTTGCGTGTAGGAAAACGTTGGTGCCACACCATAAAAAAACTGATGTAATTTCGAGCGTTTTAACACCATTCTAAATGGTGAAATTTTGCAGAAGTTTACACGCAAAATGAAATATTTGACAGATCAATTTCAATTGTGTTTTTGTTTTTGCATTGGCAAGACTAAATAGCTATATTTTATTTGTGCACTGGCAACACGATCGGTATCCTGACAGACAACGTGCTGGTTGCTCCATATGCTTTGTCTTGTCTTTGCATTCCGGTAACTAATGCAGTTGTAGAATGACTACTCAGTTATGTGACTTCTGTGTTCAAGATGTGGAAAAGTTGTGATTTTGAATGTGTATAAGACAGGTATCAATGCTGTGTCATCTTTGCCTGTTTTTTAAACTGTGTTCTTTGTGTTTTTAACAGTCCAGTGGCGACTCCGGCACACAGGATCCTCTGGCTTAGCCCGAGTTTTCGATTACGCTTTATACCGGAGAACGCGACCTTGCTTGCTTTGTATGTTTGTCCCACTTTACTAGGTTGTTAACTCGGGCTCTTTTCTTTGGGTCTGGTCACTGTTCATATATTTTGTTCCATGTCTGGCCTTTCGCGTTCATGTTGCAGGTGACCTGAATAAAACAATATCGTTTGTAGTAGGTGTTCTCTCGACTTCATTCGCTCGCACTTTACTCGGGCTCATCCGTTAGAGCCCGAGCTGCCCTCTGCAATAGTATTTTTTGAAATATAATTCACATCGGACTAAATGTTTTTTGAGCAATGAAATTGTGTAGAACACTGCATTTGAAGTCCAATCCAACGGGCAGTTCCCATTTTGAGAACAAGTTCAAATCAACAATAAATTCTCCAGTAAATCGGGCTAATATGAATGAGCCCAGTAAGCAGAGGACTTACTGGCGTTATCATTGCTCTGTGACGTACGTTACTCAACAATGGAGAAGTTATCATGAAAATGTCTCATTGATTGTTACGTACCGTATATGCTCGTGTATAAGTCGCACCGGTGGATGGGTCACACCCCTAGTTTGTGACTGTCTAAGTAGGTATTTGTGGCTGATCTGTATATAGATCCCAGTGAAGCAGAACAGCTAAAACACAGATAGGTTATTGGCTCTTCTTTCAGCGCGATAAATGAGGGGAGTGAAGAGAAGAACAGTGATTAATATATTTGGTGTTAGCATGCAACAGGTTAAAGTATGCAACCGTTAATAATAACATTTTGATTTCAAATTAATCGGATCAACGAGACGGAATGGAATATTTTTGTGAACCGGATTTGATTTGGACTGATTTTAATCTATGGACATCCGTTAACAAGAGGGCTGATGTTTGTTTGCATTTATGTCCAGTGTATAGGTCGAACCTAATTTTATGGCTCAATTTTTTGGCAAAAAAAAGTGCGACCTATACGCGAGTATATGCGGTAACTAACGTCACAGAACAACGACAATGCTAGCCAAAATGAGAGCAAATGGAAATTTCAGTGACGCAGATGTCGAACGGCTTTATCCAGTCAGAATAAATCGTGTGATGAACCCGAGTGACGTTGTTGACCTGGGTCGCCCCTGTAACAGCCTATTTGAATTTCAAGTGGTTTACCGTTCATAGTGGTGTAATTTTGTCTAAAATAGTGTAATTTAGATGTTCATATGGTGTATAGGTAATTAATGACGTCATATTTCAATGATTCTAACGTCACAGTTGCCATTTCAAACCGCAAAAATTGTCTATCGTTTCTTTGACGTGCACTTATGCCTCCCCACTTTGAAAAAGGTTCCGCCACCCATGGCAACAAGAGCTGCTATTTTGCATAAACGTCAGTATAAATGTTGGTATAAACTTCAGAAACATCTCTCAGAGTTGAGCCGAAGGCTTGAAAACATCATGCGACATAAAACAAATTGTTGATTCGACAATTTCTTGTCGAAGTTGTACAGAATGCTAAAATTTCTTCCTCGAAGGTAAAATTGCAGTGTCGAGTTGCTGCAATTTTACCTTCGAGGAAGTCGGCTTGGCCTGGCTGCCAATAACGTGCATGGACTGCTTTAGATCGACCTTGTGTCGCCGCTCACTTTGTATACAAAATCATAGTCATACGATGGGTAGGGATGTTACGGGGCGTACAGAGGCGAACCGCCGCAAGACGGCATGGTCGCTCATAACAATCGCCAGATACAAAATGATTTCGCGCCTGATCACGTAAAACATTTGATGTGAATATCGGGCCAAGAAAGAATCACTATTCTCTTGTGTCCATCTGTACATTTTGAACGATTAGTGAAATGGACAGATTGAGAAAAAGCCATCTTTCAATTATTGAAAACAACGGATAGAAAATTACTGCAAACGTAAACATTGAAAAGATGGACGTACATGACGTAAAGTCTGGCCTGAACTGCAGAAATATCTACCCATTAAAAAGACAAGCAACAATTCGCTCTGCATCACCGTAAAATCCATTCCTTCACCAACGACGATCGAAAGTTTGCCATCGATGACAAACGAGTAAATTTCCAGACTCGCATGCAGCCAGGAAGAGCCTGACAGAAGTAGAGATATACGACGAAATGTTACAGGAAAGTGCTGGTCAATAATGCAAGCTGCAAATCAATCCAAACGATCAGAAAATTTCGCAGAAAAGAAACTCCACCAAAAATCATTTGTATTTGACTAGCGTACAGCAGGAACGTAAAAACAACACCGGAGGAATGTTTTAAAGGCTTATAAAACACTACTTTCCTGGGATTTGGTATCACAAATTTTCAGGAAAAACACCTAGAAGTTAAGCTGCAATGAATGGGCAACATGGCAGCAGTGATGAAAAAGCAAAACGCAAAAGTATTTCGCCTGAACGATGCAATTGTCAACAAGGAGTTAGCTGCCTTGATGGAAGATGCCAGGAGTNAAACATGGTCTACCACGCATCGGTGAACTGCTTATCAGAATTGAAGATTATTATGGCTCGCTGTTACCATGCAATAATAGTAAAAGAATTGGGAGTGGTGGAATAATAAAAGTATTTTACGAGCGCTTCAAACCATGATTTGAGTTTCTTGTAACCAGCGTTCCCTCTCAGGTGCACAACTTCGCAATGTGTGCAGTATTTGCGCAGTGAAATCTCATTCTCGCGCACTTGTAACAGTCCAGAATGAATATCGTATATATATATATATCGCACAGCCATTTTACTTCTTAAAGCGCTGCACTAATTGTTTGTCTGCAACTCTACATGGTTTCGCAATTGCGTGCGCATCAAAACAAACATTTGCTCAGTTTAAAAATTTTTTAGAGGAAACACTGCTTGTGACATTTAACTGTGTGCCTCACGACATGAAAGGTAGTTTGAGTATGGCACGTCTGTGAATAATTGCAAGTTTCACGTACAGCTAACGACAGCTGACCGCGAAAATCGTGCTGTGTGCGTACGTTTTGTTGAAGCATTTATTTTCCTCATGTTCAGATGCAAAGTCAATCAATTTTTATTGCATTTTTAACAGTGGGTTTGTTTTCCAAGGTGCATGTCTGGCGGTTGCTGTGGCTTTTAACTGGATGTTATGTTTATTCACTCTGGGATTGGTGCCACTCATTGCCTTGGGAAGTGTTTTTCGACTGAAGTTTCTTTCCGGTGAAAAAGCCACTGACAATCAAGCATACAGCAAAGCAGGTTTTACAGCAAAATTTTTTCTTTAATCTCTTTGTTATTTTTCACCATGATGCCAATAGGCGATTGATTAATTCCTGTCCTTGGTCACACACGCAAAACAAGGACAATAGGCCCTAAACAATACCAAATATTGTGGTATTTTTTGACTAATGTTAACGATAATCAAAATTTAGGCACCACGTGTAGAAGGTGCAACAACATAAAAATTATTTGATTTGATTTTTTGTATCATCCACAAGTTTGTCCACATCCCACGGTAACATGCGTTATAACGTGCTGATCATTTCAAGTAATTTTGCTATTTCCACTGACAAGCATAAATTTTGTTATGCAGGTGCAGTAGCTTCTGAAACTATTTTCAACATTCGTCTTATAGCGGCGCTTGCTATGGAGAATGTTGTGCTGCAACGATTTAAAGATGCAATCGACCAAAGTGTGAGGTGAATTGAAGATGGTCGTTTAATTTGATACAGAACGCTGAATGTTCCAAATGCGCGTGTTTCTGTGATTAATGTAGTTGGTGTGGCTCATGTGATGGTTTCAGTTGGCACTGGTTATGGATTTCAGTTAGTGCTGTTATTTTGTTTTAGCAGATTCGCTTTTTCGTATTTCTCCTGTTATTGAGGGTATGTGTTGTCTGCGTTATTCTTATAGTTCTTGCTGTTTATATTTTTGTTGATGTGATTGTTGTCGCGTCGAAGTTGTTTTTTCAGTTGACGAGATTCCTATTGTGGAAGGTGGTAGTTGTGCATGTGATAAATAATAGTAATTTTTTCCTGCTTATGAATTCATTGTTTAATTTGATGTCTACTTTTGGTCCTTTTGTTTTTAGAAACAGCAGAATACAACTGATACTAAGAGCAATCGGTTACAGCTACTCTTATGTTGTTCCATTTTTCTTCTACTCTGCTGTTTTTCGATTTTCCATTTATCTCCATCACCTTTATGGCATTCAAGTTGACCAATTGCTTACGTAAGTACTTGCAAAGTTGCCACTGAGTTGCTTTCGAACGTTTCAACTTCGTTTTCGAACATAACTTCTATGCCCTCTCGTTTCAGATGAAATCTAACGTAAATAGAGAAGTCGTCGCATTTTGGCATTTTTCTCCAGAAACAATAAGTAGTTGCAATGTTTCTTTTCTTGTTTGCGATCCGGAAATAAAAAAGATGGTTTCCAATAAACTACTGGCATAATTGGAAACACTTGGAAGAATCGATGAAAAAAGAAACATACAATCAGAAGGCCCACTCCTTATCTTTGGTTCCTATTTTAACACAGACCAAGTGTTCAGCGCAGTGGTGTAGGAGTTGGTACCCCCAAAAGTTTTGAATTGTCGAACATTTGGGCAAAATCCAAAAAAATGGGCCAAGAAATTTCAACAGTTTTCGATGAAATTATGCTTTTTTATTATTAAATGAAAATTATGCTTTGTTATTATTAGCAAAAGTTCATTATGTCATAAAAACAATCAAATATACAGTATATAAAATCAAACGGAAATTTTGTCGCATAAAAGATTTTCGGGGACATTTAGGGAAAATCGGGCAAAATATCCTTAGCACCCCCGAAAATTTTCCGGCTCCTACACCGATGGTTGCGCATCCCAGTCTACATGATAATGTGGACTGAATAAAATACGCAAGATCAGGGGATTGGAAACTACTGCAAAGCCATATTTTCCTCATTATATCTTTTTCTTTGCTCCAACCAAACACTCACAAACGTTTGTTATTGATGACCTGCAACCAAGCATACCGATAAAGAAACATGTTTTTGTTTCAGAGTGCTCCTATCCATTTTGTTCACTGGTATTTCAGTAGGTTACAACAAAAGTCTTGCTTCGCAACACGCAGAAGCAACAGAAGCAGCAAAAGTTGTGTTTTCTTTGATTGATCGGAAGTCAACGATTGACCCTTCAAGTGACGAAGGACACAAACCGGTAACAAACTGAGTCAAACAGCTCGCTAGAAGTTGTTTTCGTTAAAGTTTTGACAAGGTTTCTGTTGGTGCTAGAACGTTGCTGTGGGTGAAACACAACCTTGTTTCGATTGAATGCAAAGATCCAACTCTATTTCCATATTATTAAACGCTGTGACAACACAGTTACCAAATATATTTTCAGGCCCATTGCGTTGGAAACATTGCCTTCGAATCGGTTTCATTCGAGTATCCGTCACGTCGGGGCGCTAAGGTGCTCAACGAATTCATTCTGGAAGTGAAGAGCGGACAAACGTTGGCCCTGGTCGGAAAGTCAGGAAGCGGGAAGTCCACATGCGTCCAATTAATCGAGAGGTTTTATGACGTCGATACAGGTTTTGTGGTGAGAGACGATCGTGATGAGTTTTTCACTTGCAGTTTAATGACAACTGATGTAAAAAAATCGTTGCAATGCTCAGTGTGTCCTTGGGTTTTATGGGTGCTTTATAGAAGAAATACTCACCTGCACTCCGTTGAAAAACACAAGTTTTCCATATTATTTGATGTGCCATGAAAATACTGTCCTTGTGTTGAGGTTTCTTGTGAAAGTCTCTACAGAAAAATTCTCAGCTATCTTGACCTCAAAAAAGGATGTCATTTATGATATAATGCGTTCCCAGTTACGTCCACAGACAGATTTGGCGAACTTGCCATCATGACATTTTAAGCTTCATCCGACGAACAAGAAAAATTGTATCTTGGGAGACTCGCTGTTTCATGAAAAGCGTTTGCGAAAAATCATAAATCTGGTTGTAACGCTCAGTGGATTATTGTGTTTTTTCAGTCGCGTGGAAAAAGAAACATTCACCCACAGTCCCTTTAAAAACACAAATTTTCCGTATTCTTTGATGTGACTTCAAATATTGGCCCTTGTGTTAACGTTTTTTGTAAAAGTATCCACAGAAAAATTGTCAGCCATCTTGGCCTTAGCAAAGCATGTCATGTATTAGATGATACGTTCTTAGTTGCGTCCAGAGACAGATTTGGCGAACTTTGCCATAATGACATTATCAGCTTTCACCCGACGAACAAGAAGTTATCTTGGATGAGACTCTTAGAAACAACCTACGACCATACGCAACTTACGACTTAAAGTCTACCCTCACAAAAACCATCCTGTCCCCTCATATCACCTATTTTGCCCATACTTATCCCCTACCCCAAACAAAAGTCTAACAAATCAACAACATAATAAGCATGTACATCGCTGGACCACACAACCCAACCCTCCCAGTTTCAACCCTTTCACAACCCCGACAAAACGGAGGATACGCGACAGCAGATATACCCCTAATAGCCCAATTAAATTACATAAAAATACTCACTCCCTATACACGAATGAGATTACTAAATGATAAACTACCTTACCACCTCAACCAACTCGAATATAATATTGGACTCCAAATTAGCAATATCTTCCAATTTCCAAAACTCAATAATACTCCACATGCTGCACAACCCTCACCGTACTATAAACAGATAATACAAATATTAGAACAATATAAGATTACAAAAGACGAAATAATACGTGGAAAAACAAAAGAAATATTTCTCAGAATCAAAACGCCGAAAACCCTGACCACCGCACAGCTGGAAACCTCACTACGAATCACCACACCAAATTACGCATGGATTAACCACCCTATTTTCCCAAACTATTTAAAAACCTTCAATTATAAAATTGTTAAAAACATACTGCTTGTTGAAGCAAAATTTAAACAAAATATACCCTCCCTCAATCCATTATGTCATTCATGTAATGAAAAATACGAAAACGATATCCACCTTTTTGCACAAATGTAAGTACATACAGCCCCTCCTACAATATGCCACAACCATCTACTCAAAAACAACCCGAAATCACACAGACTATTTCTTAACCCTCTCGCGTATCCAGTTCCATACCCCTCTTCCTCCTACCCACTACGATAACACCATAACCCCTTACTTAAATTCCCTCATATCTTTCACAATTTGGAAAACTAGAAA
>JGI24158J21664_10013955_pt1 | contig 10575 bp, 6 predicted proteins | sample Ectturendosymbi3_FD_21664 | JGI IMG/M metagenome (IMG submission 21664)
GTGGTTTCCAAAGTATGGATCAAAACCCAAAGAAGGGTGAAGGGCCGAAAATTGGGTCGCGCAGAGGCGATCCAAACCGGAGTTGTAAGATTTTCAATGTTACCGCTGCTTGTCTGTCGNTAGCGTAGACACTTAAGAAAAGAGTAGATTTCTAACATTAAAAACGAACTTAGCAACTTGCCGCCAAAAATCATCCACACAATTAGTATTGTTTTCATATGTTCTTTGAGGATTGAGTCACTATAGGTGTTCACCAAACTCAGATTTGGGTCGTGCTAAAAGACGTTTGGGAACTAAGCGGCTGAAGTCTTTCTTTAAATCCATTAATGTTTAAATAACAAAATCCAATCAACTAGGAAAAAATTCAATTTGGTTTCAGTTTGGTCACATGCGCTTTATCGAGAAAACAGATTGCAAGCTATCTGTAAGTAAATGGCAGTATCACTGGCCTCAACACTTACAAAATAAAAAACATCTTTCTACTTTCGTTAGATTTTCCTGCTGAATCTATGCGTTGCAGCTGAATGCTTTCACATTTACTGTAGGATAGGGTGGCAATTAACATCAGGTGAATGTTGAAATGAAACACTTTCAGACTATGTACAGGTCGGATTCTGATTGCTTTGTTTTTTTTACTTGCCGGCAAGGTAAAGGGAGATCATTGATGAAACCGTTAAGGCTCCACATATTTGACATTGTGATGAAAAGTCATTTTTGAAACATGATTCTCCACAACACAGAAAAGACAGAAACTTGTCACGGAAATGCACCACAAGTATCATTCGTCGCCAGAGCCACAATGGCGAAGTAGTTGACAGAAGCTGGCTTTGTTTTTCTCCTTCACAAACGTGTGTTAAATGTTTCACTTGCAGACTGATGTGCGTCGATACGACTAAATGTGCGCATCTCCTGATTAGAAAAGAAATCTTCGACTGGAAGCACGTTCTTGAGCGCCTGAGGAACCAAGAGCAATGGAACATATAGATGCCACGATTACATTATTCGCAGATATAATTAAATCACTATGAAGGATTGCTGCAGATGTAGCCAGTCAGGCCAATCAATGCGAACAATATCGGAAATCGCATCTGCCCTCATCGTTTGGTTTCTGTCGTGAAATTTATTGCTGAGCGAGGACTGGTGTCTAGAGATGGTGAAAACGTTGGATCGTACAGAAACTTTTTCCAAAAAATTTTCAAGACTTTTTTCAAGTAGATATTAAAAAAAGAAGATGCGTTGCTTCTAGCAACTGGTTTTGCAACAGTTTCACAAAGTGCTGATTCTTATCAAACCCCATGTTGCATCATAAAATTTTATTACAGTTGAGTTAAGAAATGCGTTGTCACAAGATTACGTCATAAATAATAATGATATGTGGAAATGCTAGTGACTTCATCGATCATCCCCTACCTAAAAATTATGTGGGGCCTCCCACCACGTCTGGGCCTCAGGCCCCCACCATCTAAATCCGGCGCTGGCTGCGCGCCTGGTTGCACTGCTATGTATTTACCAAAAGATCTTGTTGTTTTTTTTTTTGATTTGGGCGTAGCCAGGGGGGCATGGTCACCAAATTATATCAATTCCATAATGTGCCCCCCATTTTGCCAATCTTACAAAAAGGTCGTACTACGGTTGAGTGAACATGGTGACGCCATCGAAACGCAAACAACAAAGTTTGTACCCTCAAAGTTTTTTAGCAAACTCGGTCCCTGGGTCAGTGTGTGAAGACTTATCTATTACTGTTCGCCCTAGCGTCAGTCGGAGTTTTCGTGGAATTCTTAATTTCCTAATCGCTTAACCAAGTTGACGATTCGGTTATACTTGGAATGTGTGAATAAATAGGAATTTTGCACTGACACCAAAAAGCTTCTGACTTCTTTAATGCTGATAAATTTTAAAAGTATTAGTAATTAACACGCAAAACTCGTGCTGTTTTGGAGTAGTGGTACCATATCAAGCAAATCTTTGACTATTTTGTGGAGGGAGTGATACCAATTATACGGGTATCCTTCGTTGTAACGGTTCAATAAACTTTTTCTGTCGAACTAGGAACAGCTCTTTAAATGTTGAAAGGATAGGACAAGTGTTTTTGGTTCTTCGCTCCAGCACGAATGTTCATAGCCGCATGAGTCTGGGGGGCAGGGACGGTGGTCCGCCCAGCTTGCAGAGATTCAGAGATTTGGGAACACACTCTACATTTTGGACATGGAGGTCAAGTACTTTATACTTACTAATTTAAAGTTTGCTGTGAAGTTTCATATGTGATATAGAGGTCGTTCCTTGCTTTAACGTTATTGTGTCATGAAAACAACGTGGGTCAGAAATTCATATGTAGTTGTTTGCTTCTGTTTTTGCATTAATTATTTGCTTGAATGTGCGTGGTGAGGTTGTGGCAGAGATTGAAAGGTGTAGCTCTAATAGGTAGCATTGTTTGTATGATGTCATTTATGCAAAAAATGTATAGCCACTTTGATACAGCAATGTTCATTATGGATAGAATATAATGAATTTCAAAATTTGGCCAAAATCGTGTGTCAATACCAATATTTGGACAAAATCGACTGCACCCCCCAAAATTTTTTGGGGCCCGTACGGGCGTGTCAATGCTACATTCTCCTGACCTTTCGTATTCCTTTCGATGTTGCTTGAATTTCATTGTTAATATTTAAATTTGCTGCGGCTGTTTTATAATCAAAGTAAACAAACGTTTTCAAAACAAGCAATTGCCTTCCTTTGCCGAAAAATATTTTACTTCGATCACTGAGCATCAGTCAAACGTCGAGCTTAGTCATTACAAGGATACGTTTAACGTTTTGAGCGTAGATAGATAGACAAAAAATATTGTTTTATATTTTAAAGTCGAAACTCATTTTGTGGTCTTATCGCTCTCAACAGATAAGAAAAAACAAATGTTTACGTTGCTCAAAACATCAGAATGCATACAGCGCAGTTAGTGAAGACGCCAGCCAGGCGTGATACTCTCGTTTCCCCAGTTGTGTTTTGAAAGAAAAAACACGTCCCGAAGATCACTTCACCTGAAATATAAAGTTTCTTTTTTCACGCTCCATTACTCCATCGTCTTTTCAGAGAGGACTGGCGGTTCTGAATAGAAATATTAAATGGACAATGTCCTTGCTATTTTATTGCCCAACGTCATTCCAGATAATTGTCCTTGTTATCTGGTCACCCAATATCTTTTACACTTACAGTATGTAGGCTGTATATACTTTAATTGGTCTTGTACATCAGACTTCGTGTTTTTTTATTTGACACTGATGAACATGACGTAACCAATCCTGCCTGTCGGAGAATCCTCAGTTGCTGATTGTTGATTCAACAGCGCTTACATACCACCAGACCCGTAACCAGTTTGGGGCACCAGGAGGGGCGAAGAGTTTTCCGAGACGGGCCCAAATTTTTTGTACTATGCCCAATACTTTCAAACTATGTCCAACACATTTTTCCAGGGAGGCGAAAATTTTTCTAGGTGGGGGGCTTCTCCCCCTGCGCTTCCCCTGGTTAGGGCCTGTATACCACTTATTCAGTAACTTTCATATACGATTTTGTGACTTTCATGTACCTTTAGCAGCAAACAACACACAAACACACGTCTGAAACACACATTTGACACATTATTTGATCCACGATACTAGTGCTTCTGTTGTAAAAACGCCATGCGCACCGACTACGTAAGACGTAATCAATTATAACGTAGACGTTAATCAATTATATTGTAAGAATTAATCAAATATAACTTAGAGCATCGGTGTAGTGCTAAAGAAAGAAGTGTGGAAACGCATCCAAAAATGTAGCTATTTTCAACGAAACTTCAAACTAATTTTTAAATCGGTGTTTGATGAAGTATTCACTTCCATTACACTACGAACGAAATATTCAGTTTTTTAGGGTGGTACGCAAGAGGTAGCTTGTCATTTATGCGACATCTGGAGCGTGGAGCTACACACTGGAAATCTGAGTGAAATGAACATTTTAAAGTCAAGTCACTGTAAAAAAGTGTGGGAACGCGTTCCCGCCCCACTACACCCCTGCATAAAAGTTAATCATTTATAATTCATTTTAACGAGTAGCGTAAATTAGCTGTAACCTAAATGGAACGACGTTTTCGCCACACAAGTTTAGGGAAAACAATGGTGAAAATAGTAACATGGAATTAAAAGGCATCATCATATTGAGTGCCAAGATTATCATAACGTCACCCACTGCTTATCTTAAGGAGGCCGTAGGTCACCTTCAAATACGTCGGCAATTTTCATTTCTTAACATTAATATCGTTTTAATTCGATGTGCTTTGCATCCAAGAACTGAGAAGAGTTTCGCAAGAATTATTATATTTGAAAACAATCACTGACACACCAGTCCATTTGACAGGTGGGTGCAGGTGCTGAAAGTTTTACGCAGCGGGGTCACGGCTAAGCTCACTGGCTAAAATTGAGTGTTAGATGGGGTGCTCGGGAAAAGATGACAAGCTACCTTTACGGTTTGTTAATGATTGAAGGGGGTGAAGACAAAAAAGGAGCATATCTTGAGAAGAAAGTAGATGCACACGGCAGAGATGTGCAGACTGCAAGATTTTTTAACTACGGTCCAGTCCAATGGCAATCCTGCGTGAAAGTTTGAATCTGGTCAAGTTTGAAACTTGCAGTGGGTTGAGCACACCCCGGTGAAACTGGCACGTCCTATCGCGTCATACCAAGGGTTTGCAAAACGGTATTTGCGTTTTTTTCAGCCTCGTGCTCAGCGCTATTGCTATTGGGTGGGATCAAGGAAAACGTGGCGCCGTGTTGTTTACAAATTTGTAACTTTAAATATAGGCATGCGCTGGTCAACTGTCCTTATCATGGGATTGGTTAGGCTACCCAACGTACATGAGACATTCGGCTAAACTTTGTCTGTGCTTTTTTCTTATTTTGACATTACAATTCGTTTTGAAAACCTCGTATTGTAAAAAAAAACAAAAAAAGAAAAAAATATTTTTCAAGGAAACATTTTCCAAGTCCGGTGTGAAGCACAATTCTGACTTCACGCAATGTGCGCATGCGCAGAGTAAAATTCTACATACCAAATACGCTGGTAAAAGTGATTAGGGCTCATGGTTTAGTGTTTAGGTAAGTGTGTCGGATCAGGTTTGGGTTAGAAAAAAAAATTGAGGTCTAAGACTAAGTCCAATATTTTTCAACGGTTATTGTTATGCCCGTACTGTAGCTTGTTGTGGGTATCTGACATCTAAGCAAAAAGTTTTAATTTACAAAACACACATCACAAAAGTAATCGCCAAACTTTCTTCCTTTACTCAGAGAAGCAAAATAACTGACAAACAATAATAGATCAGAAAATTTGCTTGACGCCGGTCCAGATTCGCTGCAAATCAGCGAAAAGTTTGGTACTGATCCTGTTCATCACTGGCACGTCATTAACACAGTCATTTTGAAGTAACAAAAACTGATAAAATTGTTCTCAAAAATCCTCACTGAATTGGAACACGGTAGTCAGACCGCACCACAACTTGTGCAATCAACACCCGCACAACTGATTTGTTTCGCCTGAAATGAACCCGAATCACACGCGGCGTCTTTCTTTATTTCGTAACAAAACAGCGGAAATTGCACGAATTTCGGCGACGACGCAAAGCAACGACAAGTATCGATCAAAAAATGCGCCCAGCAGTATTTTTTGTCAAAACCACGTCTAATCTTCCTCACAAAACGAAACGTTCGAATCCGAAGTACTCCGTCAACCAAAAGATATTGACGGGCGCGCACAATCTTGGTAACGATAGATTTGCATCATACATCACATCAACTGAGGTATCAAAACAAGCAGGTAGCTCGAGGGAGAAACGCAAAGGATAAGAGCTGAGTTGATTGACGCTGTTCAGTTGAACTTGCACTTTTCACGCATATTGGCAAACTCTGTATGGACGCAAGGAAACAATATGCTGAAACATTTTTTGCTATGGCTGACATTAAAAACGTTGACCTATGCGATCAGCTACAAGCCATTTGAGCTCAGTCAAGCTTAATGTCAGACGTAAAACTGGCGTTTGTGCTCATTTCGAGACATTTTGAAAAGTGAAACGGCCTAATATCCGAATATATTTCTGTTGCAAGTTAACACTGATTGGGGAAGAGTGGAGGTCGGTAACCTTTTTTNAAAAAAGAGCCATTCTTCCTTATTTTCCAGCAGATATGACCGTTGAGGAGCCACAAACGTCGATACCGTTATAATTTCCACGAGACTTCATACAGACTTACGCTGAATTGCACTCAACGTAATTCTAATAGTAATCACATTCGAATCCAAATACAAATTCGAAGTTTTGTCAAATCCGGAGAGAGCGACTTCAGAGGAGCTAAAGCGCCGCGTGCGGTTCTGGAGCAGAAGGTTGCCGACCCCTGGAAGAGGAACCAGGTTACCGATCAATGACAAACGTCTTCTATTGCCGCTTTGAATTGTTTAACAAAGAATTGCGGTGCGCGGTCCACAGTGACGGTGCTGTCGCGGTGCCGCATATCACAAACGTTCATTGCTTGTTTTTACGCGGCATGTTTTGACTGCACACTGTCCCCCCCCCTTGGTTTGAACAATGATATTCGAATATTGGCATTCCGAAAGGGTTGGAAGTTTTTCTTTTCACTTTCAACTGCCCCAACACAATCGATGCAACGCTTCGCTTCACCGGGAACTCAAGCGATCAGTCCCATTNTGGAAACGCCGCAAAAGCGCTCCAGGCAACATAAGNAACATTATCAGAATACAAATAACGGATTGCTCGCCCATAAAACATCACCCCCCGTTTAACGATCCCTACAGATTACTTTAGTTTTTTCCGATGTCACAGTCACTTGTGACGTGCTCGTGGCAATCGCCGCCAATCTTCAACGATTTTCTGGAAAAATGGCGACAAGCATTAACAACGTCACAGGCAAAATAACGAATGAAAGCTGACCGTGACTACTGACTGGGGGGGGGTTATGGTAGCAACCAACGCTTTGCACGCAGAAAACCAGACGACCACACTTCGAACCGTTGACAACAACTCCAATAGTTTGCAAAAAATACACATCATGAACAAATGACAAGACATGACCTGCTTCAACTTGTGGATTTCATGGAACAAAGAAGACAAAATAATCTGGGATGGAAAACAAGGGGACCGGTTGGCGTTTTCATAAGTCTGTTGTCTTAGGGAAAATGATGAAGAACGAACAAGAAGTGGTGTGTACATGAAAATACTTGCGGAGATTAGAAGCAAGCTGGGAAACTGTTTTGCAGTGATGCAGTACGAAAAGCACGCCGACGTTTACAGTATTTTTGTTTAATACCTACATTTGCAAGGGGAAATTTGGAACTCAACATTTTATCAAACGCCTAAAACCGGCAACAACTGACCAAACGCACATGTGCACTGCATCGAATGTATCAAGCGGAAATGCAACCAATACGATTACGGTTTAATGCAAATCAACCAAATCAAACTAACGCAGCACATTATCTGTGAGTCACTGAAACCTCATTTGACTGCAGCGTAGTGCGTATTTCATCTTCTGCATAATCGATGCATTGACGCTAAAATCAAATCGGCGGTTGCAAACGTTTGTGTTTTGCGCATTCACGTTCTTTGATCTGGACGTAGCATGGCTCGTCTCATTGAGAATAACACGCCTGACATCAAGCGGCAATTGTTACATGAGATACACAGCCGCACGGTGGAAAAATCAGGATCGATAGGCAAAGCAGGCACTGCCATAAGAAAGCAGTAAGGGAATGCTTAAATTGAAAAGAATTTGGTGCATCGACGTATCGATTAAGAAACAGATCTAAAGAAAAAAAGCATCGAAACACGCGACTTTGCTTTCCGCTAAGGAATCAGTTGCAACAGTGAGCAAAAACGTCGGAGCTCTGTGAGTTCAAGGGATGCTTGGTGGGGTAGAAACGGACGAGTTGTGACAATAGACGCACTGATTTCCAGCTGTTACGGAGGTTGTGTCGTTTGGTGAGAGATGTTTCCTTTAACCTTCAACGCCACTGCCAACAAGCATCAGCATCGGGTAATATAAACATTTCTGAAAAGTGAGATTTTTATGAAAAGAAGGCATGCCAGTGTTTAAACAGATTTGCAGAGCGGACCATGATAATGATCATGATGATCAGTGAACCATGATGCTGTACCAACTTTGAAAAGTATGAAGTCACGAACCACCAAACATTTATGAAAAACCTTATCTGCAATATACGTTTTTCTCGTGAATGTTGTCCACAGCAAAAATAGACGCAACAGATCACTGCCATGCATACACAGTCGCTGTTTTACACATCGCAAGGTGTGATTTTAAAAGCATCGCTTTCGGCCTTTCAATGTGACACTTCACCAAGATAAGAATTGATCTGGAAATAGTCGCCTCTATTTCGTCAGCAACTTGCAGACCACTCATTGAAAATTGCGAAAACGATTGCACTGCAGCATAAAACCAACGCAAGCAAGAGGCGGAATTCCCTGTCACCGCGATAGCGATTTTTGTGCATGAGCCAACAGCACACAGCTTCAGAACCTCAATGGCAGTTTGACAGTTTCCAAACGCTGATTTATGGCGCAAAGAGGAGCGAGCTGTAAGCAAAGTCCGGTTATGTGAAGGTCCGCGAATTGTATAATGACTGCAATCCGATCTGGTACCTATCCGTTATTTTCATCATGGAATTCCTTACTGCAGGGGTGGACAAAAAGCGGCCCGCGGGTCACATGGTGGCCCGCCACAGCGTTTTCAGTGGCCCGCGGAAGCATTCAGGAAATTCTTCAAATCTGAAATACCCTCCAACTCATCACAACGTACGTTAGTGCTGAGGCTAGCTTGAACCGAGACTTGCTTCAATTTCCATTAGAAGGTACGCCCTTCCGCTGTACGCGGCCTTTTCAAAGTGGCCGCCGAGCCAAATTAATCGTCCACCCCTGCCTTGCTGTATCTAACGTGCACTAAAATATCCGGCAAAAAATTCAGTACTTTTTTTTGTCAATTGGTATGGCGCACTCACCAGTTCAGAAATATTATACTGCATAAGACCATTTTTCTGCTGCAGCGAGCGACATCGCATAATTGATGACACTTCCGAAACGTGTAAGTTCGACAGCACTGATCACTCTGTGGGTGCAAGTCCAACCACGCCTTTCCCACCAAACTGGTACAAAACGAATGGCTGCCATCAAGCCACTTAAAATCACGCGGATTCAAGCGATCGCTTTCCCGCCTTCTCATCCACTTACGTCAGCTACCATCGGGCGAAGTTCGAAACGTTACTTTTCTGACGACTGTTGTTTTTTTTGGCGGGAAATCCGCCGAGGACGAAGGCGCCGTCCTGACGTCACAGTCATCGTCCAGCAGCGTTTCGGACAAACTGCTGTTGTTGAAAGCTTCCGGCGGTTCGTCCGAGCGTTTCCGCTCGACTGACGCTTTAACTTTCATTATCGACTTGCCGGGGTCACCCGGGGTGACGTCATCGCCATTCAGGCGTAACTCGCCGAGTTCCACTTGAACGCTTTCGCTTCTGCCGTTAGGTATTCCCAACGCTTTTCGTTCCAGCTTCATGTATTTCATTCCATGCACCAGAATAATGATCGACCCAAGGATCAGCCCGACCGGGATGTAGAAAACCAAGGCCGCGTATTTCAAATACCACGGCTGCTCGTCTCTGGTTTTCGGAAAAGCTCGTTTTCGCAGGAGGTCGAAGCTCATCGTGAAGTTGATTCGCATTTCCGGGTAAAAAATATCGTAGCGAAGCTCTGCTTCCGGCCCGTCGAACACGAGAGCCTGCAACAAATTGCAGCAGATTTTGGCCACTTTCGTCTGCCACGGTTGCGACGCGTTCATTGCGGACGAATTCCCGTAATCCGCGGCCGAAAGAACGAAATCGGGCGTGGACAGGTTATTGCGGGTTTGAAACTCAAGAAATTCCAACGTTTCTTTCATTCGCTCCTGATGGAACAGGCTGTGGTTGTCTTGCTGCTGCAGCACCAGCCTGGCGCTACTTGCATCGGTGCAGTCTGCCGAACAGTGACGCGGTGCTGTGCCGTTTTCCAGTAGAATAAGCTTGCCGGATTCGCTGGACAACTTCAGGGCGCCGCAGCACGACGGCAGGTGGAGCTCGTTTACGTACACGATCCCGAAGGTCGGGGCCGGGGGCTTCACCAGACGCCAGACGCAGGTCAACCTCAGGGGCACCTGTTCTGGGTCGGTGGCGTTAAACAGCGGACTGGCGATGAACATGGGCGCGTGGACGCGGCCGCCACACAAGTAATACAGGAACTTTGCTTTGAACACCCCGTACGGTCCAAAGGCCGTGTAGCGGACGAGCAGGGTACTTCCGCTTGAAACGACGGGTTTGACGTGGAAACTGTTGCCGAGCAAGGCCCGCACATACTCATTGTTGGTAATGTTCTGGTCCATGACCCCGTGCCAGTGGGTCAGCAACGTTGCGTTCTGGGACTCCCCGTCCAGGACGTCGACGTGGATATTGTTCGGAAGCGGCTGCATACCAAGCATATATTCTTTTTCGACGACGGAA
>JGI24158J21664_10013956_pt1 | contig 10575 bp, 6 predicted proteins | sample Ectturendosymbi3_FD_21664 | JGI IMG/M metagenome (IMG submission 21664)
TTTCACCTATAAGCTTTGCTTGCAATTTTCAGGACTGAGGATGCGTAATTTTACGTGAAATCGATTTCCTATTAAAAATTTGCTGATCGATTCCTTGGTTACACCCATCGTGGAAAGTACATACTCAAACTTTTAAGTGTACCCTGTTTAGTGTTAGCCTACTGGGTATCAGCAGACGCAATTGTCAGTGTCACAGGGTGCACTTTGCCCGAGTACTATGCCCGATTGCAGATAACCTTAGCCTTAAACAATGCTACAGGAGTTAATCTACCTTACTGCTTTAGGCACCATGTAGGCAGCCTACCTCTATTTAGTTAATTTAATTTCTCACATAGCATAGCCTAAATGCAATAGGGCTGGAATTAGTCATTTGACTAAAGCTGAATTTACACATGGCATCGGTGTTAGGGTGCATAACAAACTTGAACGCATCAACAAGAAGAATCACGTCTGATGTAATTTTGCCCAGATGAAACAATATGAAGAGTTTTCTATATATATATCAAAATAAAAAAGTGACAGATATTGAAGACAACGTTATGCTACACTTAATGCGAAAATTTTATATCTTACAACAAAAATCTGCAGTTTCTACCATCGGACAAATCTCTGCACTAAGGTTTGTCGACGCAAATCCCGTAACAAGTCTCATTTGTTCAAAACATTTTATCATCTCCACGCAGCTGGCAAAACTTTGTCGTGCCTGGATAGGAAATAGGAACACAGGCTTCCTAGACAACAAGAATCTGATCACTGACAACACTGGCTAAAATTGGTTTAGTTTAAGCAAGCCGGAAGCCGGTCGAAACTGAGAAAATTCACCCGGATATGGGCAACGGAGCCTGTGTGAAGACTGCCGTTGGCCATAAGCCGGATCGTAAGCCGTTACCAGATTCTGTGTGAAGCCGCCTCTAGTCATTGAGGCCCGGAAGTATTAAAAAAGGCTAGTTTAGTTTATTGAAAAACCACTTGCTGGTTGCAAAACATACTAGCGTCGTCAGAATTATTTGCAATACAATTCAAAGAATGTCAGGACCAACCATATGTTGTTAGATTTTCTCCATCTTTCAAGAAACAGGTAGGCCTACGTGTTTTTTCATAACAGAGCCTCAAAGGTAGGAATGTTACATTGAACCTGGTGGCTACTTTCACTCGTTCTCCAGGGCTGGTTGTGTAGAGCTCTACATCCAAAATTATATGCCATACGCAATCTCTGCATGCGTGATTTCCTGAAATTACACCATAATTGTGATGCATACATGGGCGTACAAAAGGAACAAAATTGTACATTTTTTAACTGCATTTGAACATCGGGAAAAAGAGGCTCGCAGCTTGTTTGCTGCGCAGTATTGATATTGCAGTTGTCTCTGCATGTCTTTGTCATCTGAAAGCTCAGTATCCAATAGAATTCTCAGATATTAGTATTGGTTAACAGATTGTATGTTTTGACCACCCAATGTCAGTAATGGAGTGACTGTTAAAACAGATAAACCAACAGTGGTGTTGAAGCCACATAAAAAAGTTTAGCAATTTTGCTTAACATGGGAGAAAGCATGCACCTTGGTTAAGCGGAAAGCGAGATTGGAAGAAAGCTGAGATGTTCTGAAAAAACTGAACTTAGCTCTAGGTATGCGCTTTTATTAGACAGACATACAATGCATTCAAATGTGGGAAAGCTGCGTACAAGTGTGGCATAAGATTCAGCAAAGAGTGGCTGATAGAGCTGGAGTGTCTTGCAAAGAAGTATTCAGCTGGTGTTGTGTATCCCTTCTGCTAACTGTGCAAAGAGATAATTGCCAGCTATTATAGAGCGTAATAATATTCTGGACCACAAAATAAATGAAAATGCACTGTGTTGGAAGGATGAATTTTCTAGTGAGTAGTGGTTAATAATCTGTCACTCTGTACTGACCGCTAAACTTAGAAAGTAGAAATTGAGCTTGCAGCATCTCTATGATGGCAGTATACAACGTAACAGTTAATTATTCACGTGAAACAACAAAAAGGCATTCAAAAAATAGCGTTAAATTGTACGTTTTTGTTATAGATATAAATTTGGTATATATTTGGTATATTTTTAGATTAGATTTGGTACATTCGTTGTAAGAAGAGTTGGCAACACTGGACTGTGCGCTGGAATTTAGCTGAACAACAGCTTGATCGACAATCACACAGTTGGCGAGGAGTAAATGCTTTAGAAGTACGGTCAAAAGCACAAAAATTTTGAGATAAAAACTGGGTATAGAATACACCTTTGAGTGGCTGACGAGGTTGGGCCGTCGCCATCCAAAGGTCTGGATTCGGACCGCCATTTGAGTAGCCCTGGTCTAAAACATTGAGCATAGCTTGGAGTCTGATAATTTTGAGATAAGTCACAACTTGCTGTTTTAGTCATGTTGAATCTTTCATGTTTGCAGTCAAGCTTATTCAAATTCTGTAGTCACAAACCTTGATATTTTATAAGTAGAAGAGTTATATAGAGGTTCAAGAGAAATTTCATGGTATTGCCTGAAATCACCCACAAATTGCCACATTATAAGCCAATAAAAAATACTTTTTACCTAAAAAAAGTCTTTTTTATTGAACCACAAACCTTGGATGGCCAATCAAAGGCTTTAAAGACTCGTATTATAGCTTAGTTTCCACTAAAAATTTGAGTCAAAAATTGGCCCTTGGTGGTGCCCAGGACCTGGTGACCTCAGCCAAAATAAGTGAAACTACCCCCATTATGACCACAACTTTCCAATTAAAAAAAATCTAATCTAGAAGACTTCCCACATCTTCAGTGGGTTTGAACAGCTCTCTAGCTCAATCAGCTGGTGAGTTATGGTGGTGCGAAGTGAAAAAAGAAAATTGGCTCACACGTGTCTTAAAGGGGAAATCGACTGGCTAAGTGTTGTTTGCTGAAATTTTCAAAAACAGTTTATGAATGAAGTAAAAAGCAACATATGGTCTCATGTCTCACTTTAAAAACAACTTGACAAAACATACTAGTCATTGCTTTTGCTGACTCAAGTTGATTATTTTTGAAAAAAGGAGACCTGAGTCAAATCATTTTCTCTAAAAAAAACTTTTAGTAATACAAAAACATGTGTGAGTTGAGTCAATGCTCTGAGTTGTCACATCTTTGAAAAAAGTTACCATTCTGAAAAACATTTAGTTTTTTGAACAGATTTTGTGCATACTAGCTTAAAAGTTTGGCTTGGTTGTGCACACACTAGACCACTAGTTTTGAAAACCAAATTTTGCACCATGGTGTCACTTGTGAAGTTGTCAAGAGTCCTCAAATACAATGTACCTACACCTTTATTCTTTTTAGGATGAACATCAATTTGGTAATGATGAGTATGATTGCTATGTAGCTAGCAACGCACATTTTTGCTGCCAAAAGAGCAGTAAGCACAATAAACCAAATAATGTGCTATTATGCAAAGGAACCCAACTATAGTGAACAGTTATATGGTACATATTTTGAGCTGAAGTCATTTTACTGCTAACCTTATATTTGCATTTGTGTTAATAACTGTTAATCACTAGTGCATCTACCCTGGCAAGGGGTTTTGTCATGGCAGGGCAGCTTTGTAATAACTTTTCAGAATAAAACCAGATTTTCTGCAGGTTTAATGTCCTAAGACCCAATCAAAACTTAAACTGGTCACCTAGTACAAACTGGCTCTTTAGAGAGTGGTACTGGTTGCATCATCCAAACCCACAAGGAACAATTATCAGGATATCTTTGCAAACTGCAGCTTTTGTTTAGCATATATTGTTGATCTTTTAATGCACAACAATTAAAGCTCAAAGTTTGCTGCAACCGTTCGAGGAATCAGCCAACCAAAGTTTTCTGCAACCGTACGAGGAATCAGCCAACTGGGCTCTGTTTTCCTAACTTTGCGATGATTCAGACTTGTATTTCTATCTATATTCAAGTAATTTACCTGCAAGCCTTTTTTAATGGGAAATGGATTTCATGTAGGTATGTCCTGAAATCTTAAAGCAAAGCTTGCTGGTGAGATACTGAAGGACTAAAGCAAGGGCAGATGAAGAAAGCAAAACCTAGACTAAAATGAATAAATCAAAAACACAAACTGTGATCAGTAATAAAATGGAAAAAAGATGATTCTCATAAAGCTGGTTTAAATAAACCTGAAACACTATCTGATGCTAGTTACAAAGCAACAAAAACACAGCGACTGAATCAAAGTAGCAATGGGGTGCACAAGTAGGAAAAGTAGTCTTATAGTTGTAAGGTTGACTTGGATGTATTTTAGGAAGGGCATTTAAATGGTAAATGATGATGAAGAAGGTACACGAGTTTGTGTGATAAATGAAGGGATCAAACAATTAAAGGCAAACCGAAATAGCAAAAATATGTACAAATAAGTATCACAAATTGATGAAAAAAGGGAGACAAGAATTATTTCATATGAGGTAGGATCATGCTTTGCATGTTTATTTGTGTGTTTTGCTTGTTAGTCATATATCTTCACAGGTATCCAGCAAGTCACAACAGGTTTTTCTACTAGGAGTCATAAATATATGTGTTTTGTTTAATGTCATGAAATACTGTAAAGTGCTGTGATAAGGCCATTTGTTTGTTGTCATCAGGCTTACCTTGCTGTCATCATTCTTAACATGTTTGGTGTGGCATGAATTTTGTTTGCTTATCCAGCTGGTGCGAGATGTTTTTTGGGTTGTTTTTACCCAACAGATAGACTCAAAACTAAACAATGTAAAAAGTACTTGTCTGATTGACCTCAAGATTTTCAGGTAAGATTGATTTTCACAAGAACATTCGTGTAAATATTGGTTGCAAAAAAACATGCATGAGAAGTTATTCCATCTTACGCAATAACTTACTGAACCAAAATTTCTTAGGTAAGCACATTGCTAGTGATGTACAGCAACAGCAGTCTGATGCGCTAGGACCAGAGTCCAGTTGCTTGATTCAGAAATTAATAACTCGGAGAGTTTTTCATGAATTGACCTCAACTTTTCAGGAAAGATGCATACGTGGTTGTGTTAGAATGCTCTTGGGCTAGTGATTAGCTCAGTGTTAGAGTGTTCACCTCTCAACTGGAAGGTTGGGTGTTCAATCCACAACCGCTGAGAGACTCGCTGCAGTGGTCTCGCTGCAGTGGTCCTTGGGCAAGAGTGTTCACCTCAACTGCCCTAACAAAAAGCATTAATCAGGCTTCCTTCGGCCTGCCACCTATTGTCATAATATATGTTGAACTGCGTGTGATCATAAAAAAGGGTGTGGAAGAACTGCGACATGAGAAAAATAAATATTGAAAAATCATACTTGTGAGATTCTTTTAAGAAAGGAGTTGTAAAGGCTTGTGATGAATTGTGTGTGAAGACAAAAGACAGAAGAAACTGAGGAAATCCATGTGGTTGAATGAAGAGGTGAAGCAAGTGACATTGGAAAAGAAGATGGCATATAGAAAGTGCGCAAATAAATAAATGGGCAGAAAATAGGTTGCAATGCAAAAGCTTGACAAATAGGATGAAGGAGCAACTGAATGCTGGGGTGTAAAATTTTCTGTGAATTTTAGTTGCACACAGAAATTTTTAGTAGCACACACAAGGAAACTTTGCCATACAGCATTAATATGCATAAAGTATAAAATGGAAGCAACTTAGGAAAGAAAATACGCAATTTATTTNTTACGTCTACTTATTTATAGACAAAGGTTGGCTATCTTTCACATATGTACAGACAAAATATGGTTGGCTATGCTTTTTTAATTGCATATGCCTCTGTCCACCTACAGCATGCTATAAACATACACTCTCACTTGAGTCATGTGATAATCTTATACCCCTGCCCACCTAAGGCATGCCATAATATTAGTATTTGAATTCCATTCAAACGGACAGTTCCCATTTGAGAATAATTTCAAATGAACGATAACTTGTGTAGTAACTCAGGCTAATATCAATGAGCCTAGTATGCAGAGGACTAACTGGCATTATTATTGCTCTGTGATGTATGTTATGCAACAACGGATAAGCTCTCATGATAACTTCTTATTCATTGTTACATAACTAACGGCACAGAGCAATGATAATGCTAGCCAGAATGAGAAAAAATGGAAATTTTAGCAACAAAACCTTAAATGGTCACATTCAGTCAATATAAATTGTGATGAGCCCGAGTGACGCTGTTGACCTAGAGCTGGCCTGAACAAACTTAATATATACTCTCTTCCATCTATCTAGATCAGCTACGTCCAACTGAAATGCCGTACTGGGCCAAAAAGTATGTCACCATCTTTGAGGGCCGCACATTGAATGACTTACTTTTATCATAGCAAACCAAACTTTAGTTTGAAACTACTAATAGCATTTGAATACTAACTGCAATGATTACGACCGTGGCACTTTGTTTAAATCAATCCCAAACAGACATGGTGCAATTAGATCACAAATGTAATTGGTTACGATTACCTGTCACATGTTCGATTACGATTACAAATAAACAAAATAACAATGTATTCAATTACGATTGCATTGAAAGTAATAATTATAATTGTGATTAAATTTATCTTGAAAATCTTCAAAAAGAAAACAAAAACCCATTTGCATGGTTTCATGTAAGAATATATTCAAACAACATATGATATGAATGAATGCAATAAACAAAATTACCAATCTGTAGAGATTCAGGATTGCAGAAAAGAAAAATAACATTGTTTACTGAGATGTTTTTGCAGACAACAGACCAGTAGTGTAACTAAGAGTTTTAAGCCAGGGGTGAAAACTTAGCTGAAAGAGGCCCACTGGACACTGTAGGGGATACTAGTCAACACTCAGAAAAAACTTGAGAAATGATGGTGAATTCAGATGTAAATGGGTATGGAAAATACTCTGAAAAATGTGAAATAGTGACAACCTACTGAAAACAAGAAAATGCTAAAGTACATTTAGCTTGCCAGGGAAGGAAAATTCACCCCTCTGCCCCCTCATCAGTTACGCCACTACAACAAACACTTTAAATTTTGATTAAACAAAAATAATATATATTCAGTGTTTAAAGTTTTTGTTGCAGGTGATAAACATCAGCACTTCAAATCTTTTTTCAGACAAACAACATTTATTAGGCTTGAACCTTTGTCCAGCAACACTGAAAAGTCATGTGTTAGTAATTTCAAAATTTTCTGATTATTTCTTCAAATTATGGGTAGCAATGTTGCTGTGTGATGGCATGTGGATCATCTGCAAGCCAGCATAGCATTGTGTATCTTTTAATTTGAAATGAAATGAACAATGATGTCAATTTACCTGTGCATCTGTCTATTGGACCAAAAATCAATGGTGAACAAAACCATAGTGGCTTCGTTGAGTTTTTTACTGGTTTCCGTGGATGATCTCTGTTGACATGCTAGTTATCAGTGTTGCAGAAAAGTACATTCCACTTGGGGATTAAATTACAGTCAGACCTTGTTTATCTAAACTCCAAAAAACCAGAATCCTTGCTATCCAACACAAAACTCGTAGTCCTACGCATATTAGTTGGGCAACAAAGTGGATACACAAAATTTTTCTGTTTCTTGTGTCTGTGGGACAGCAGAGCTCGCCAAGAACATTGGGCTAAGGAAAGTTGACCAAAGAGAGAAAGGTTTGAGTTTGGGGAAAAAATATTATATGATCTCCTTGGATTTATCCAAGCTAGGTGCTACTTCCTCCTCTCCATATGAAATTATGGTTGATGAAACAATTTGTAACAGCTTTAAATAGGGATGTGATTGCTTTGCATGTTTGTGTAAAAAGTTCCTGCACTGAGCACTGAAAGGTTGAAGGCAGACCAATATTTTCCACTGGAAAAACCCTGGAAACCCTAGAAAAACCATGACAACCCTGGAAAAAATGCTTGGCGGTCCTTTATAGCAGTTGTCGAAAACTTCCTCGGGGATTTTAAAGCTCTTGACTATCACGACCTTCTGAAACAGCTGATAAATCCTTACGTACAATTAGGGTGCAATACGAGTGTGAAGTTTCATTTTCTTCATAGTCATATAAACTATTTTTCTGAAAACTTAGAAGCATGATGGAAGAGCAAGTAGAGTTCTTCCACCAAGATATAAAAACAATGGAGAAAAGGGATGGTGGAATACCAACATGATGGCAGGCTATTGTTGGTGCTGTAAAAGAGAGGTTGCTGGCAGTAGCTACTTCCGAGAAACACAAAACGCAATTTATGGATTAGCAACCGTGCAATCTTTCTGTTTCAAAAAAAGAGTATGCTGTCATGTTTGGACTATTGATGGCACTTAACAATTTTCTGTCAATACAATCTTTGCACTGCAAGACCATAATATCTGTGTATTTATCATCTGTTACTTGTAGGTCACAGTTGCAAGTATACAGTATACACTAACTGAAGTTTTGTGTTTGTTTAACCTCTTTGTATGTTTCTACGCTGTACATGGCTCTTCATAAGCTAGTTTACAAATCATTGTTGTTACAAAAAGTCACTAGTGTTTAAATAACATATAACACTAGCAAGTTTCACAAATCACGAAATGTGTAACCCTCTTATGCAACAGTACGCTTAAACAGCTATAATTGCATATATGTGAACTATCAAGTAGCTTAAAAACTTGACCACATAGGAAAAATCTGACAACAGTTCTGAATTCAGCGCCCCAAAATTATCCCGAAAATGCTCTTAAACCCCAATCCCCATGAAATTCATTTAAAATTGTTGAGCTGTATTATGATTACTTGAAAAATTATGATTGATAAATTGCCAATAACCTATGTCTGCACCCAAACTGTGATGCCAAAGGCAAGTTTAGTGCTAATGGAACAAGGTTATAGCTAGAAATCAGTTTGGTGCAGAGGAACACGTGAGTAGGAATCAGAAAACTAGAAATCAGTTTTGCACGGAGGTGTCAGTGGACACATGAAAACCTCCCAGTGCGTAGTACATGATAAACAAGCACTAAAGACCATACATCGAAAATGTTGAATTTAAGATTATCAAAATGAAGACAGGTTGTCATTGTAGCCTACTGTATATAGGACTATGCAATAATGAAAAGCTTACTGGGCCACGCAAAATTTTAGACTAGACTGCATGTGGGCTGTATAGCTTAGACCAGCAATTCCCAAAGTGGATTCCGCGAAACCTTACGGTTCCATAGACAAATCTAAAGGGTTCCACAAGCTATACTTTCCAGTTTTAAGCAAAAGCTGCTGATATGTCCTTTAACCCTTTGGGCGTGTGGCAACCGTTCTGTTTGATCTAGCTTTCCTTTTTCTCCGTTATGCTCATTGGTGATGCGCAGTGTTGTCACAATAAGCTGTATTTCATGTTCCAGGCTGTGTAATACCAGTGTCAAGCGAAATTTCTGACCTATGATTTTTGTCAGTTATTTTGCTTGTCAGAGTAAAGAAACAAAATTTGGGCGTTTATTTTGTTGATGTTTTGTGTAAATTAAAACTTTTTGGTTAGATGTCAAATGCCCACAGCAAGCTACAGTACGGGGAACCACTGAAAAATATTGAAATTAGTCTTAGACCTCAATTATTTTTCTGAGCCCTGATCATCAGTTTCTAAGCTTATTTGATATGTAGAATATCACTCTGTGCATGCACACATGGAGTGAAGTCAGAAAATTTAGCAAGTCAGAAATTTCGCTTGAAACCAGCAATTGGTGATAAAAGCGTTTAAGTTTACATGGCAGTTCTGGTGGGGGTTCCTTGTCCACTTAAAATAATCTTGCAATGTTCTGTGGACAAAAAAGTTTGGGTGGCTTAGACATTATAGTTTAGATTCAAAAAAAATTGGAAAGTTTTGTTTTTTTGTGGGTGACGTCATAATAAGGGTAGGATTAGGCATACTGGGCACCAACGCCAAGAGCCAAGTTTTTGACTCAAGTTTTTTTGCACTGGAAACTAGGCTATAATTGTTTATTTATGTTATAACTCCATTGTTTCAATTTTTATTTAATTCCAATTTTTATTTAAATATAAAACTAGAAGACTTCCCGCATCTTCAGAGTGTTTGAACAGCTCTCTAGCTCACTTGTCTGGCGAGTTATGGTTGTGCAAAGTGATGGTAAAAAAGTGGCTCATGCGGGTCTTGACTCTTTGGCGTCTGGTTGGTTTTGGGGATTTTTGGAAAAAAAAAACGCCTAAACGCATGTGGCTTTGCGCGAGAATTTCTCCGGTCCAGTGTGCTCTATAGACCTGGTAAAAGTCTCAAAAGACATAGCAAGTCTTCTGGTCTGCACTCGAAAACAATTTTTTTCTTGTGGAGTGCGGGTTTTTTGTGAGTGACGTCATAAGTGGAGGACTTTTAGGCCACCTTGGCCCACTTTGCCTGGCCCTGGGCACCAACCGTTGGGTGGTAGTATTTCGCTGAAGTTTTTACTAGAAACTAAGCTACAATCCGAGTCTTTTGATACTTTGGATGACCTGCTGCGTTTTCGGGTTCAAAAGTTATGATGTAAGTTAGTAAAAATAGTAAAAATATTTGACTAATTAGCTAATTAATTAATTTGTTTATTTTAGATCATAACTTTTGAACCAGAAACGCTAGAAAGTTGATCAAAGGCTCAAAAG
>JGI24158J21664_10013959_pt1 | contig 10573 bp, 4 predicted proteins | sample Ectturendosymbi3_FD_21664 | JGI IMG/M metagenome (IMG submission 21664)
CGGGCGTTGAAACTTTTTTCCAGGGGGGGAGCCACTAGTGGATTTTTCAAAAAGTTTTTCTAGGGGTTGTCAAAAGTGTTTCGTTTTCTTCGTTTTCCCATGCGTTTCGTTTTCCCATGCGTAACAAAGAAAACAACCTTTTTTCCTTCCCCTCTGGAGGGGGGNAGGGTCACCCTTCCCCTCCCTCGACCATGTGCACACGGATGATCAGATTTTTGGATCAAGTGCAGTGAGTGTTTTCCAGAACTTTGGGGAAAGTCGAGCTATTGTCATTGGCGTTACCCACGATGTGTGTCCCTGAGCAAGGTTTCAAGCAAGCACTGCGCATGCGTGATAAATACTGCGCATGCGTGATAAATACTGCAATCGTCTTGACATGAGCAAGATCGGGGAAACGCTGTGCGACTTAAATTGACCAAATTGCAATCTGTCTTGAAAACGTTTACAGATAAACTCCGTCGCAAGCTTCACATTAGTTGGAACCAGCTGTTTTTACGAAAAAATAATAATGTTTTTTTACAAATGCAGTTGCATTCGTTTTGTTTTGTGCTGGTGAGATTGTCCGTTTATGTTACATTAGCACTGAAATTATTTTCAAAACAAAAGAATGTTTTCAGACAAAGCAAAAATTAGAGGCAGGGGCGATTTTCAAGCAAAGTTCCTGTGAGGCGGCGATTGTCCAAAAAAGGTTGAAGACTACTGGTGTAAACTTTACGATTTCTTATTAAGACCAGTTTTTTTGATTTTGCTTACTGATTTCACTTTAAATTATAACCGAGTTTGAATTTTGAGTTAACGCTAAATTTTTCCAGACTTATTCCTATGCACATTACGGCCTGTTGAAGCCACGTGATTGCCCAAAACAAGGACGTCGTAATACGCGAGAGTGGTGTTGGTAACCGCAGTGTTGAGTATAGTCGTTTAGCGATCGGCGTTTAGCAGCTTTGTCGATCTAGTGGAGAAGTTCCGATTTTGGCTTTTTATTCTCAGCAACAGTACGAGGTTTTTCTAATATTGTTTCATTGACACATTTCGCATAGGACTGAAGATGTGTTTAACACGAAACTAGTTTTCTTGTGAAAATAAATTGCGACTGATTCGCTTGATGTGTGGTCACTTCCGTGGTTTCACTGTTTTGCTATTCACCATGATGTCGCACAATTCCGAANAAAGCATTCGCGATATAAGGCTATTTTGCTGNCCACTGTGCTTTCACAGCAGTGTTGTGAAGTATGCTTCACCTCTCTTACAGCAGTGNATCTGTGAATGAGACTTGACTTCCAAATNTTACTGAAATCGCTCCCCCACTAAATTTACTGGCTGGATTCGCCCCTGCGAACTGCAGTGTCAAAGCAAACTGTCTATCAAAAGGAATCCTTTCACAGCTAAGAATCAGACACTAAGATCTTACAGAGTATATATTTCTCGTCTACTACGAAGGCATCATCAGCTCTTACTCATCAAGTAGAAACTGTCAGAGCAAATGCTTATTGTTTAAGCTTGATGTAGCATTCTTAGGTCGTGTTGTTTTNATAAGCTCATAGCCAGTTGGTATTTAGTTACAAGCGGATCTAAAGAATGGGANAAAAGGCTATTTCTGCAGAAAAAACGAGCTCAAATAAACCCTTTAAACTTTAAAGGGTACAGTCGTCAGTGCAGTCACTACAGTACAGTCATCAAGTGTCTTGACCAATGGTTATATTGAGATTNATGGAAACTCGTTGGAAGACCCTGGCGCTGTCAACAGGTTCCGGANCCGGAGNCGGAGTCGTGAGGAGTCGGAGGTTTTTGGGTGGAGTCGGATTCCTAACAACGCTGGGAGTNGGAGTCGGATTTTTTTGTCCGACTTCGACTCCGGATGTCCAATTGGATCATTTTTTACATCCCACTCCAAATTAAGAACTCCTGTTGAAATGGTACAATTTCTTTTGAAACTTTTGTTGAAACAGAGATTTCTTGCTGTGTACCACGATTTCCATTGATTTTAACAGCCAAATTTCATTTTAATGTTAAGGGTCGAAGTCGGAAATTTTGGAAAGTCGGAGTCGGGAGTCGGATTCGGAAATTTTGGAAACTCGGATATTTTGCCTCCGACTCCGCAACCCTGGTTGTCAACACGAAATCTGATTAAGTGAATAAAACTCAATTTCATGAATAATGAAGACACAAAATTTTGACCAATATTTATCGAACTGATCATATACTGGCAATTGACTTTATGTGTACCACAGTTTGCTGGAGGCCCCCTTTGATCTTGATCTTGAGGCCCTAGGCTTAAGCCTACATAGCCTATTGGTAAATCCGACCCTGGGTGGCTCCATTGAAATTTGAGTACGTTTGGAAATGTCTGCTGAACTATAAGGGCTTTATTCAAATTTGGATAAAATTAGTGTCCTTTGGGTAAATTTTAACAACCTTAATCAAATCTGAGCAAACTAGAACAACTATCAAATTTGGGTGAAATTAGAAAGTTTTCCATAAACTGGAAAAGTTTGGGTAAATTTCAGCACACTAAATCAACTTTGAGCAAATGGCAATAGCTCCATTCAAATTTAGGCAAAGTGGAACAACTTCATTGAATTTTGTGTAACTTCAAACAGCTTCATTCAATATGGGTAATATACAAGCATTTTATTGAAATTTCGACACAAATTGAAACAATTTGGCAAAATTCTAACAGGGTCAACCAGATTTTGGTAATTGAAACAGTTTCATTCGATTTTGGGCTCAATTGCAACCATCTGTTTAAATTAGAAGAGATCCATTCAGATTTCCATATATTATAAATCTTTGGAAAATTCTAACAGCCCAAATCAAACTTGCACTAATTGAAACAACCTCTTTCAAATTGGGCAGAGTTAGAAATGTTTAAAAAATAGGAAAATGNAGTGGTAACCCACCATTCCAATTGCTCCTAATTTTTGTAAATAACAATATTTTGATGCTGTAAAGCAGGCCTGCACAACTCAGAATGGTGTAAGGGCCAAATTATCAACAAAAATTTGGCGCGGGCCGCAAAAGTCTATTTCATTTTCATGTGGAGATTTTGTTGTGGTATGAAAAAATTCCTGGAACGGCAATTACTTATTCGAGGTTGAGGTTTTGCAACATTTTTTACAATTGTGAAAGCTCTCGTGGACCGCAAGATGCGACCCGTGGGCCGTATGTTGTGCAGGCCTGCTGTAAAGTAGCATGCAGGCACCTTGGTTTGTTTACAATGATACGTAGGTTTTAATTTTTAACAATAAGGTATGCCTTTTATACGTTATTTGGGAAAAACAAGGCCAAATTTTGGCAAAATGTTTGGCATCCCCAAAAATATGCGCTCTAGTACACCTATGGATATTGTCCCACCAAACTGAAGAGCGAAGAAGCTCCCTTTGTAACGTTGGGATGAACATTTTACGTTACGCACGAGAGACGTCTCCATTTGCAGTAGCATGCTGCATTATCCGAAACGGAAAAGTCGGTCATGCGTACGACACTTCGCTGTTTTTCGGATTAAGGAGGTTCATAGCGCTTTGTTGCAGTATGTATTAGTAAAAGACGNGTTCATCCCCGACACCGGCACCCACCCCGTCGGAGTGATCCTCCCAAGAATAGCTTGGGCCCGGCTAAACCGCCTCCGCACNGGTGTCGNACGTTTCCGCTCCTNCTTGTGCAAATGGCGTATGGCCTCCTCTACGGTCTGTGAGTAGTGGCGTAATTGACGGGGGGCAGGGGGGCGAGTTGATCCCCCTGACAAACTAAATGTAAAAACTGCCCCCTCTTTAGCTGACATTTTGATATTAGGATTCGTTTGGTTTTCTGTAGGTTGTTGTTTTTTTGTGTTTTTCGAGGTGTTTTCGTTTTTTTTTTAGCTAGTATTACATCCACGACATCCGGATTCAGCATCATTTATTTTTTCTGAGTGTTGGTTAGTGGTCTCGTACGGTGGCCAGTAGGATCCTTTCAGTTAAGTTTCTCCCCCCTGGCTCAAATCTTTAGTTACGCCACTGCCTGTGAGTGTGGCGCAGAAGAACAAACCATCAACCATGCTGTCCTCCAATGTCCAATCCATCGACCTCCTCACGGACTGCAGGGCCTGAAGGTTCTGGACGATGAGACAATCGAATGGCTGCTCAACACCTGCCCCGAGATCTAGTGCGGTCTAGCAGTGGCTATGAAGAACTGGCTCAAAAGATGAAGAAGAAGTAAAAGAAGCATTAACTTCTTTGAAACTGTAACGTGAAATTCTGATGTTGAAGAAAGCAACAATCTGAAGTTAACGAGACTAACCCCAGTGGAAACACTGCTGACAAGTCTTGGGAGCAACGCTGTCTAGGCCATTGAGCAACGTGTCCCGTCCAGGCCCGGCTCTACCGCCAGCCTGTCCTGCGGGAATCCCCGATTCCTGCAAACTGATCTCGACCCGGTGTCAAGCGAAATTTCTGACCTGTTATTGTTTGTCTGTTACTTTTCTTCTCAGAATGAAGAAATAAATTTTGGCAATTACTTTTTTGATGTGTGTTGTGTAAATCAAAACTTTTAGGTTAGATGTCAGGTACCCACAAAAAGTTATAGTACGGGAATAACTTTAACCACTGAAAATTTTTGGACTTAGTCTTTGACCTCAATTATTTTTCTTTTTCTAACCCTATCCTAAACCCTACCCGACACACTTACCTAAACACGAATCCCTTAGCGTTAGTCATCAGTGTTCTCAGCATATTTGATATGTAGAATATTACTCTGTGCATGCGTACATGGCGTGAAGTCACAAATTTCGCAAGTCAGAAATTTCGCTTGACACTGGTACCCCACGAAATACCCAACACCCATTACTTCTGGTTGGGACCCTTCCGCCAAACCCGGCTGCAAATAAAATGATACACAAACCCTCGCACGGTGTCATGCTCACCATGAACGGGGTGGGAGTTATCTGAAACAGAGCCGACAATATGCCGAAATAAACAACTACAGTTCTCGTGGGTGGCGTATTAAAACATAAAACATTAAAAGCACGACCAGATCGCAGTCCGACAGAGACGGCCAGTTAAGTAATGCCTCTGCCGGACGCAGATCTGGTGGCAATGACCGCCTCCCAGCTCTTGAGCAGCAGCGGTGGCTATGGCCGAGAGTGCACAGTTCCCTCAACGTGTGGCGAGCCAACCCAGTGAGCCAGACGACGCGGACGAACCGCAAACAGCAGTTCAACCGCGTCTACTCGGCAGAGCCCTTGAAAAAAGGCACCGCACGAGCCTGGCATGCCACCGCGACCAACGGTAGGTCGGTTTCTCTTCCGTCGACAGCGTAGATCACCCGGGAACACCTCGGCTTGAACTCGAATGGACGTGACTCCCAGGCAAGACGACGATGGAGTTGCGTTGGCCGCCTGGGATTACCTCCGCCCTGGCTCTGTGAGAGGTGGGGTTCCCAGGCGAAGGTATTGTTGACAGCTTTCATCGACGAGAGAAGAGACCAGATGTTGCAGATACACGTTGGCGATCGTGGTGGTCTGCCACAACAAGGTTTCGCCTTGTCACCGCAGAACCACGCTGGATCTTAGCTCTAAAGAGCCGACGCTTTAAGTCCCACGTGCGCCACTTTTTTTGCAAAGCTTTGCAACGCTATAACTCCCTCTGGCCGATTGAGCTGGAGAGCTGTCCAAGCCCTCTACGGATTCAGCAAGTTTTCTAGTTGAGATTGAAAAAAATATTTTTCGTTCAGGGTTTGGGATTTTCCGGGGGTAAAGTCACAATGGGAGATGTTTTCGCGTTTTCGCGTTTTTGTCCAACTTTACCTGGCTCGAGCGCCAACCCAATGAGCCATTTTTTTGGCTCAGAATTGTTTGGAAAATAGGATGTGATCCGCGTCTTTAGAGCCCTTGATTGACCTGCTCTCATTTCTGGAGCCAAAATTATGGCTCCAAAACACAGTTTCAAAACTTTTCACAGAAGGTAACATTAGCCATTTCTGGCCAAATTTTGGCCAGACATAACTCGGCAGCAGGGTGAGCTAGAGAGCTGTTCAAACCCTCTAGAGACTCGTGAAGTCTTGTAGTTTAGAATAAAAAAATAATTTTTGGGTTTGGGGTTTTGGATCCATGGGGTCATGAGTGGGGTATGTTTGCGGTTATTTTATTGACGTCATCGGCCGATCCAAAGAGCCGATATTGTGGCTCAAAATTTTACTGGATTCAACGTAGGCTATGGTATGAGTCTTTAGATCCCTTGATTGACTTTCGAGCATTTCTGGCTCCAAGGTTATGTCAAAAATTTCCAAACATTTTAGGAATTTGCTGAGAAATTTGCGGGGTTTTCCTAATTAATTTGCGTTTTCTGACCATATTTATGGAACCAAGAACGCTAGAAAGTCGATCAATGGCTCTAACGACTCGTATTATAGCCTAGAATCCAAAACAACTTTGACCCACGAAATCAACTCAATTGGTCGGATCCCAGGGGATGATGACATCATCCAAATGTAAACAAATATGCATAAACATTCTCTCATTATGTAAACATCAACAAAAAAACGGCATCCCAAGCTTAAGTTTCATTTTTCAGTCTAAGCTACAAGACTTCATGAGTCTTTAAAGGGCTTGAACAGCTCTCTAGCTCATGCTGCTGGCGAGTTATGGCCAGATATATTATGAGTGTAATTTATCGAGGGTTAGCGTTTGTGGGGGTAGAAATGTTTACCTTTTGGGGGGGGGCCATAATTTTGGCTCCAGGTATGCTAGAAAGCTAATCAATGACACCAAAGATTTGGATGATAGTCTAATTTCCAAAACAACCTTGAGCCAAAAAAGTGGTTCATTAGATTGGCGCCCAGGGTCGGGTAAAATTGGCCAAAAAACGCAAAACACCCCCACTTGTGACGTCACCCCCATAGAACCCAAAACAAAAAAAATTGTTTTTCAATCTCAACCAGAAGACTTTCTGAATCCGTAGAGGTTTTGAACAGCTCTCTAGCTCAATCGGCTGGCGTGTTATAGCGAAGCAAAGCTTTGCAAAAAAAAGTGGCGTAAGCTGGACTTTAAGGGCATGGCAATACTTCTGTGAAATTAAGTCTCCTGCTTTGAAAATGTGCAGATAACCTATTATGAAAATTATCGGAACATACCTGGCTGTGGCTGCGCCAACAAAGCGCATCTCTTGTGACCGTTGGACATTTTCCTTGTGGTGTAGTCGTGCAGCAATTAAGGCTGAAGTGTTTCGCGAACGTACAGTTGCAATGCATCGTCAGGAACCTGAGAAAGTTTAGCAAAATATTGACGCAACCTGGAAAATTTTCGGACGCCCTTGAGCATGATTGCTAATGTGCACGCTAGAGTCCTGCGCCGGGCGGGTTAAACCTCGCGGGTTGCGGGTACCCGCACTGCTTTGCGTGCGGGTGCGGGTTGAACTTGCTGCTGGTGCGAGGCGGGCGCGGGTTGAGAAATTCTTTGTGCGGGCACTGAGTCTTGAGCCAAAGCACGTGAACTTAATCAGCTCAAAAATCGCAAAACACGTGCATGTACTGAAGTTGTTTGCCAGCATTGCACTTAGGCAGTAGGCCGGCAGCAATGATTACGATGTAACAACCGCTTTGTTGCAAAACATTAGCTCAGGTTCTTGCCATGTGGTGGGCACAGGGTTGCCAGGTTGGCCCTTGTGGGGCCAAATTTCATAAACTTGGTCCCAAATAACACTTGCTGGTCCCAAAGTTTTCCTTTGGCCCTTTGGTTCTTTTTCGGNCCTTTTCCAGGATAGGCTAGCCCCTTGCAAGAATTAGATCTAACCACCCTGGTCCTGTCTGAGAGACCATATTTTTTCACTTTTTTGACTAATTCATTGCAGATTTTCACCAAATTCGTATATTTTAAAGGTTTTGATTACAAAATTTTGTTAGAATTTTTAGAATTTCTGAGTTATGTGAAAGTAAGTTCATCAGAATACCTGTTACTTGCTGCAGTTGTAGAGGTAGCAGTGAGAGCTGTTACGTTACCTAACTTACTGTTTTTCAGGTGGTGCAAGTGTTTGTTGGTTTTGTTCAGATTGTTGTTGCATTAGCGCTTATCGAAGGATGGTAAATTCATATCAGTTTCACATGGAAATTAAGTTGTTCTCTTACGATCTTTCATCACCTACTTATTTTGCTGTTGTGCTACAATTGTGATTGAGGAACATTGCCATTTAATAAGTTGTTAAGTATGGGTTCAGAAGACTTCGCAACTGCTGAAAAATTTGGAAAAAATGGTTGGCCCTTTTTTGGCCCCTTGTTGTAGAATTTGGCTCTTTTTTGACTCTTTCTGGACTATATATGCCCCCTTGGCAAAAAGTAGATCTGGCAACCCTGGGTGGGCAAGTGACCATTTTCCAATACTACCGTTGTACTTGGGGGTCAGGAATAATTCAGTCTAGCAGCCCTTCTAAATGATAAGACAACGCTTAACGCACAGCTAGTCACAACTGGTTCTGTCGACTACGAAAGATCAGATCCGTGGAAACGTTTTGGCTTGGTTGCCAATGAAAATAATGTCCGGCTTGACTTTTCTGCTTGTTAGACTTGTCTTCAGGCGTTAGGAGTAGGGCAATTTTTTGCAACTTTTTTTGCAGCTTCCAACAGCTTCTGAAATACGCAGAATATATGTAGTACGATGCTTTAATCTGGTTGCAGGACTTTTATATCGCAACCTTGTCCTTTTTTACGTGCAACTTTTTACTGCAACTTTTATCAAGTAGGCCAATTGCACAAAATGTAAAAGTGTTATTTAAAAAACATGCTTAAGAACTATTTCAGTATAATTATATTCTCTTTGATAAACGATTTGAACGGAATAGTGACCTCAAAACAATTGTAGAAATGAACCAGTCAAACAAACATCGGTCCCGAACTGTAGGCCAAATTGTTAAATTGCCACGCAACTTCATACAGTTTGGAGAGAAGTTTGAGCATGTTGCGCAAACTGTTGGCAAATGATCGCCTTTTCTCGCCAGATAATATTTGGAAATATTTAATATTATATGTAAATAAATCGCTTGCGTAAATCACTGTCTTTTAAAATGCTCGTGCAAAAATGCAACTTTTTACTGCAACTTTTATTAAAAATAAATGCATATTTCTCACGATTTTACTGCAACAGCAACTTGCCCTAGTAATAAGTTTTTAGTAGTTTTTGGACAGTTGCGGGTTTGAGATCGAAAAAGTGCGGACTGGACGGGTGTAGGTTAGAAAAGTACGAGTGCGGGGTGGGGCCGGGCAAGATTTCTCACACTCATGCGGGTGCAGGGCGGGTTTAGATTTTGCGGGTGCAGGGCGGGTTTAGATTTTGCGGGTGCAGGGCGGGTTTAGATTTTGCGGGTGCGGGGCGGGAGCGGACAAAAAATTTCAATCCGCGCAGGACTCTAGTACACGCATTAGACAGCTATTGCGAGCAGCTTGGTTACGTGCCAGCTGTCACCATGCTGCTCTGGATATGACGCATCCATATTTTGTTAGTTTGTGGAATGTTATGGACTGCTGCTGATTCTGTAAAACCTTTGTGATTACATCAAAGTAGAGATGAATACCAATCTCTAAACACTGAGGTCTTGACTAAGTTGTATATGCGATTTTTTTGTACAAATTATTTGTTGATAACAAAGTATAGCATGAAACACTGCTTCATTTTAAACAAACGCATGAAGCAGAGGTTCTCAGTTCGTTTCACAGCCAGAAATCTCCACGCAACATAAACATTTTCGCACCTTTATAGCAGCAAAAGATGTGATGTGGTGCGATTTCCGTGCAGATTTAATAGCNCTGCTGCTTAACCTTTTGCTGAGACAAAACACACGATACTTGCGCCAANACTAAACCCCACAATTCTCACTTAAAATAGAGCGGATAATGCAAAAGTCGTTATGAACCAGCAGAGGCGTTTGCAACCGCGGCAGTCTTGTCTCGTAACCTCAGTAAGTTCAAGCATCCTTTACTGACAGGGGCGTAACGAGGTTAGATGGCGCTCGGAGCAAGAAGCAAGTTTGGTGCATCCATATTCGAACCTGAGGCCTTGCGGAAGGAAATTCACTGTATTGAAGAAGGTACTAGTGAAATTGTTGGGACTCTTCGGCGCCACTAGCAGACATTTGGCGCACCCAGCAGTGATTCGGCGCCCCCATAATGATCCAGCACCCGGGGAATTGTGCCCCTTTGCCCCCCCGTAGTTATGCCCCTGCTTATTGAGAAGCGTTGGCATGGAGGACTTGGTGAAGTATCCGCGCAAAACGTTTTACTTAACCCAATTCAAACTTTGGGCAAAATTTCCAGCGCCTATACAAACAAGCACTGAATGAATATTTCAAACAAAGATTAAATGGCTATTTTTACCAGAATCTGTGCGGGACTTGTCCAGGGCTGCGGAGCCGGAGCCGGAGCCCGGAGCCCAGGAGCCGGCCATTTGCGGTGGAGCCGGAGCTGCTTTCAAAATTTAGCTGGAACCGGAGCTGTTTTGAAAATTTAGTTGGAGCCGGAGCCAGAGCTGGTGGTTAATTTAGCAGCTCCGGCTCCGGACCTTTTCTGCGCACTGACAGTTGCCATGGTTCGCTCATGCTGCGCGACTAATTAA
>JGI24158J21664_10013960_pt1 | contig 10573 bp, 11 predicted proteins | sample Ectturendosymbi3_FD_21664 | JGI IMG/M metagenome (IMG submission 21664)
GTTTAATTGCGCTCAGCGGGAGTCAGCCTCCACGTAACAAAGAATGTTCAAACTTACTAAAAAGTGTAAAACGCATTAGCAACGATACTCTTTTATCCGATTAACCAGCAGAATTATATCCGGATATCAGATAGAAAAAAAACTCCGGTTAATCGGTTAACCGTTATCCGGATAATCCAACCCTATTTCAAACCGTATGCAATGGCTTGGTAAAAAATCCCAAACTCAACAAAGAAAATGCATTTAGTATCGCCTATTTTGTGATGAATTTTTGTTTTGCATTTTCATTGTTTTTGAATTTTTTTGTGTTGTTCATTTTTCAGTTTTGACTATACGTCAGTTCTTTGTAGGGAGAAAGAAACGAGGTCTTGCTGCAACTAAACGAATTGCAAGCAAAAAAAGACAGTCTTCGGAAAGAATTGGCGAAGTACGAAGATTGCGATCCGGAAACACTTCAAAGGATAGGCAAGTTGTCAGTACAAAATAATGAATTGCCTGCATACCGCTGTTATCTTGGATCTAAGTTTTTTTCGGTCATAGACATAATTTTTCTAATGACCGAAAAAAACTTAAGTCAATTCGGCCACAATGTGTGAAAATATATACCAACGCATACTGTTATGATGAGTTTCAACACTAATAATGGGACATTTGACCGAAATGTCTCAGCGAAACAAAAAAACAGTCTTGGATATGTTCCGTGTGTTGAAAGTATTGTTGCGTAGCATTCTTTCACAATTTTTAATGCTGTTTTGAAATAGTGTGGTATGAAAGCTTTGTAGCTACTTTTCCATTTGAAATTACCTTTAAGCCGAAATTGTTATTGGGCAGTGGATCACAAAATTAGATTGTAGTGTTGCCGGTAAGCTTTAGATTTATTTTGTCGGTGAGTGGGGGTTAATGATCAGCTTGCATTCACTTATTTTGTCTGTGAGTGGGGGCAGTCCCGTCGCCACAGGGGGGCTTTGGTGGGTTTATCCATAAATAAAGCTGCCATCCCCCAAATTGAAACGTGAAACACTATAAATCAGTTGAGTTTTGGTTAATTTTATAATGTTAAGCCCCCCTGCACAAACGCAAAGCCCTCCGCAAAATCGCAAAGCCCCCCTCTTGCAAACTTTCTGACGACGGTTCTGAGTGGGGTTGTGAATGACCATCTTGTATTTATTTGCCTTTTTATGTATGATTTAGATTTTCATCGTAGGTAAAGGCAGTGACGTAACTGACTCGGGGCAGAAGGTCGAATCTTCCCCCTGGCAAGTTGAATGTAAAAAACGGGCCCCACTTAGCTAATAGTTCGGTTTTAGTGTTCTTTGGTTTTCAGTAGGTCATTGTTGTTTTTGCGATTTACGGAGTATTTTCTGGTGATTTAAGGTTTTAGTATCGCCATCAACATCCGGATTAACCATCATTTTTTCAGTTGTTTCTGAGTGCTGACTAATGGACCCCTTTCAACTAACATTTCCACCCTGGCCCAAACCTGTAGTTACGCCACTGGGTAAAAGCTCTTAACACAATGTGACAGAAACTCGTGCTTTTTAAAATGTTTCTTAAGCAGCTTTCTTGTCTCGCGCGAAGGAAGTAGCTCTTCTTACCTGTAATCATTCAATTAGCTACAATACTGTCGTCGTATTGACACGTTTCGACTGAGTGACGTCAAAAGCGCTGGCTGCCAGTTCATATTTGCCAGACGTACGTAACGAACATACTTCTTGCTCGTTCTCTCTTGTATACATTGCTCTTCTGTGCTGCTTGTGCAATTTACGTCTTCTCGGTACTTACTGCAGTCACCGAGACAAAGGTTTCGAAGGAAGCCGCCAACCGTTGGACGGACAACTTATTTACGCTCAAGTCCTGGCTGAAGAAAAAGTTTCCAGTTCCAGAAAATCAGATCAACAAGCAGTTTGGCATTCCCGAAGATTTGGATTACATAGAATGACGTCATAGACTGGTGCGATGTGGTCAGCTGATTGGTGTCATGATCTCGCGCAAGATAGACAAAAACACGGTGAAGATTTCGAAGCCTTTTTTTGGCCTGACAGACAAAAGCCACTGATATGTTGCTCGTTGACACTTTCCACTGAGGTGACCTTCGCTTGTTCTGAATGACACCACATCCGTTTGTTCCTGCAGTTGATCGGAAATAAACCTTACCACCTTGCTGTGAGATACAGCAAAAATGCAACGCAGGTCAGAAAGCATCTGGCCACACACTGAAATGTAAACGTTTGATTTTTAAACGTGCAAGGTGGTGGCGAAAAGCATGCCTTGGTTATGGCCAGGCAGTGCATAAAGGCTTGCAAGAGACAAGAGCGGAGATAAAATGCACATAATTTTTTGAAATGTTGTAGTGTTGTTCTTTAAGCTTGTGGATATTGACAATCAATCAAATGGCTTTATTTAACTGGCTTAGTTGGGTTCACTTCTTAAAAAGCGATCTGTGTGAAGCGTATGTTTTGAGTGCGGGAGGAAGTAACTGACTACCGTGTACTCCTTTCCATCAGTCGAAAGCGCTGGAATTGTCACTACTGTGCGCTATGTGAATGCAAAAAAAGCAACAATAGCGAAACTGCTTATTTTGTGCCATTGAACTTTGAGTTTTTTTTTTACATTCTACAATCTATAAACAATTCTATTAAATTCTGTAGTCATTGAGGGTTTGGCTAGCATCTCATACCCTTTTGCTGTGGCCCGGACAACCTCGGAAGCGTCAGGTTGGTGTTGTTGATACCAACAACCATGTTCCCGTTAGGTATTGAGCCGTCGGTAATGGGGCGGCACGTGGCAGTAGTTCCGATCCCCTGTATGCAGGGTCAGCTTCCCTGGGTGGTTTGCGTTGTTTGTCATTCGCTAAATGTCTCCCCGTTATTCGCTGGCTCTCCATCCACCAAAAGCTTGAGACGCACCTTTGCCGTTGGTTTTCAGATGGTTGACTTGTGAATGGAAAGGATCTTTGTTTTGAATTTACGCTTTTTGTTGCTCAACTCTGTTCTTGTTTGTTTATCGTAATAGTTTTTCATTTCTAAACAAAAGAAACTAAGTTGTGCTAGCAAGACGGCTGCTCAGCATCGGTTTGAAATTGGATTTTTTGGGATACAGTAAGTTAATTACGTTCGCTGGCAGTGAGTAAACTTGGAGGTCATTGATTGCTTGCCTCCCATCGTTCAAACTTAGCATATTGAGAGTGGCATCAAGCTCACCTTCAGCAAGATGTGTATATATGTTCATTGAAATCGATACAAGCACATCATTTATGAAAAATAGCAGTGAAAGATGTTAATGATAATACAAATTTTTTTTATGTATTTCCTGCAGAGTCACGGTCCACATCACAGGGTAATTGAATTAACACAATAGCAAAAACATAGTCATAGCGCATTGCATTTGCAGAGTAGGTGTTAGTAAACAATGAACACCGCAAGAGTTTAGCTGCGCCCCAGCTATAACTTCATTCACTCATTATCATACAGGGATCCAGCAGTGAAAGAGAAATGAAGACATTCTAACACAGGGGTCGGGAACCTTTTCGGCTAAGGGAGCCATGAAACCTACATATGTTTGGTAGTGTTTCCGTAAGAGCCATTTTCAACACTTAATGCAACTAACTTACTAACTAACATGTGCATATTTAAGCAAAACCAACAATTTTAAACAATGGCAAATGTCTGAGTTTTCTCTTTAATAACATGCTTCCTTACTGTTAGTGCGACTTCTGATGTTGCTGATGGCTTTGTAGTCTAGTAGATAGAAAATTACAGAAAAAATTTCATTCGCAACAATCGTGTTAAGAAAATATCAAGTGAGCCAGATGCCGTCATCAAAAGAGCCACATCTGGCTCGCGAGCCATAGGTTCGCGACCCCTGCTCTAACATCAGATTGTGAGGTAAGCGGCTAACAGAAAAAAATAATCGGATGGGGATGCTCAGCAACGAACAGAGGTGCAGTATGTAAATCGTTTTGATCAAGGTTTCATATGTTTTGCAAGACATTTAACATGAGGCTGACAGCAAATTGTTGTCACTGATTTTAAAGCAAGCTTTGATCGTTGTTATTTTAGTAGGACGTTAAGCTTGGTAAAACGTTTGCTAAAAAACTAATCAGACAGTGGTGTGGGCACCCGCAGAGGTGATGGAGTCACTTGTTTTACTCCTGCTCCTGTCCCAATAGAACTGACTCCAGCTGTGGAGTTCATTGGAAGTTTGAACTCGGAAAACTTCAAAGCAATGTATTTTTGCCTCATGAGGCAAAAACACTTCTGGAGATATTTTGCCTTTACCCAGCATGGACATTGGACAAGTTATGTCATGGTTTTAGTGCTGGCAAGCAGTTAGTGGCTTCTTGTCTGCATTGCGGTTAAACTATAACCCTACTCGTTGTCTCCTTGTCTGCCATATTGTCATGTGATTACTTAAACCAATCTTGTTCAACTAACGGCAAAATAACCTCAGCACAGCTTTTGGCTTATGAGGCAAAGTAGACACTACCAAACGTGAAAACAAGAAATGAAATCATATGTTGCTGTCACTTGAACTAGATCTTCAACTCTTTCAGTTCTAACCTGAACAAAATCTTGTAACTTTTTCATTTAATTCTTTGTGTTTTAGGCACAAGCATAATGAAACAACAATAGCAACTGTTATCTTTTCACTTGTTAGCCTCCACAAATAAAGCCACATAGGCTACATCGAAAACACTTCGTGTCCACACAATTGAATTGTCTCCCTTATATTGTGAACTTGCAAGATATAATGGCATGTTTAGGGATAGCCTGAAGTAAGCTGCATTTCTGATGGTCTGACTGAAACTGCACTGCTATTGTTGCATTGTAAAGGTACATACACTGTTGTCTTCTGCATTTCACTAAAATTAACAAATTGGGATTCAGAACCATCGCCAGAAAGTTTTAAATAGGGGGGCTTTACGTCTGCGCGGCGGGCAGGGCCGGCGCTACCATTAGGCGAACTAAGCAGCTGTCTAGGGCCCTGAGCCAAAGGGGGCGCCAAAAAGGACCAAAAAAATACAATTGTGTTCAGGAGGTGACGAACATACGCCGAGTAAAAATAATGAACAAGGTGAAAGATAATAGAACNCACGTTCACGCAGTTTATGAAAAGATANTAGGCCTACCAAGTACCAAACCACTTCATGTTTGGTGCAGAAGGATTATTCTTTCAATTTCATATATACTATAGATAAGCTTTGTCGCAATTTGATATAAATTTTATTCATCTAATAAACTTTTCTCGTGCAAAACAAACGTCCTTTTTCCATCATGTACAACGTGACGATATACAGAATAAGGATCTTTCTGTAGGAGAGGTGGGTGCTGTCATGGATCTTGCCTAGGGTACTTACAAATCTATCAATGGCGTTCTGTCAGGGCTGCCGGCATGGGCGTCCGCAGAAATTTTTCCAGAGGGGGGCAAAGTGGACATTTTGCTTATGTTTTCCAGATTGTAGGCGATACAGCACAAATGGGCACATAAAAAAAGGAAATGTTCAGTGCTACGGCAACAGTTGCATGCAGTGTTTTCCTTGTTAGAAAACTTTACAGTGAGCAAATGTTTGTTTTAGTGAGCATGGATTTTTTAAGACTGAGTTAGCAGAGTTCTAAATGAACTATAAACTTTGTTAACTGTTAGAATAAGTGTAAAATCTTACGAAAATACGAACAAACTACACATTTAATTCAAGTAGTTTCTCCTTTTTTCGTGCTTTTCCAATGATTTGGAATGTTGCAAGTGCGCGAGACGAAATTTCACCGCGCAAATAGTCTGCATGGTGGTTCTACGCATTTGCGCACCTTCAGAAGGAGCACTGGTTGCAAAAACTGGATTTTGTTTGCAGAAATGCTTTTTTTCACTCATGTGTCTTTACACATACTATAAACCAGGGGCTGGCAAACTTGTTCAACAGAAGAGTCATCTTCAGAAACCAAAAACACCAGCGAGCCGCAAAACCAGTTTGAAGTGTCAATACAAAAATAGTAAAGAACGCAAGTTTTTTATTAATGGATGCACAGTAATTTGTCAGTTCTAAATTTTTATATAAATTTGCAGTCGCCGAAAATCTGGACAGGACGTTGTTAAAGCTATGCAAATTAATTCTCCCAAGCGTTCATTTTTCAAGGTTGCACGATGGCTTGATTTTGCGAACTTTTTACATGGAAAAAAATCACAGGTTTATGTTGGCCTACACACGGAAATAGGTTGTACACTGGTATTTTAAATTCTGGGTGTTTACTCTTTGGAACCTGTCGCCAGAAATTAAGTGTACAGTGGCAATGACTAAAGTTTTGTTTGAGCAAGATTTTCTTGCATTTTGGTCAGTTTTGTTTCTACAGGAAACAACTTTGTAACAAACTATTAGCGAACTGGACAGCCATCACCGAAACATTATCACTGAATGGATTTACAAGGAATACAAAGCATGGTTTAACTCTTGGAAATGGTCAAATGTGGAATTTCTCCAGTAGTCTTACAATTTATTTTAGTATTCTTCCATTTCGTGGTCTGCAAATTGCCTCCTCGCGAAAAATATTCATTCTCATTTTGACACTGGGAAAATGAAAGAATGTTTTCGACGATATGTGTCTTAACAATTTTTAATTTTCTTCCTGGAACATAACCTAACTTCGATTTAGGTTCAGTGTCGTTTTTATCAAATCGTGCAGACTCCCTGGTGACCACTGTTCCCTCTAAGGCGCACAACTGCGCAGAACCATCAGAGCATTTGCGCAGTGAAATCTCATTTTTGCGCACTTGCAACATTCCAAATTTGATATCGCATGACGTATATACATCGCATAGCCCTTTAGAAGCGTTTAACTGGTTGTGTGTATACATCGTTGTGAAATGGTATGCGCACTAAAACAAACACTTGCTCAATGTAAAATCTTACGATGGCACTGCTGGTGACTAACTTCACGAACTTGTGTAAACACATTGATTAATGAAATAAACGTTAAATGTGAGTCAACAACTCCCAATCAATTTGAGATATTGCTATTTATCTAGAAGAGCCACACAAAATAGGTTGGCCACCGGCAGTTTTCCCACCATTAACATAATAAACCTACTTGGCTTACCTCTATCGGCAGTCTGTCTCACATTTCCTGCCCAATTGTCCGTGTTCAATAGTTACATTCGGCAAAACGCGTACTACCGTGACTTGAAGTGCATCTTCGAAGATTTGTTGCCATGTTATTGTTACGCAATAAAGGGCAATAGTAGAACAATTCGAGTTTTGCAACCTGCCTCTGCAGGCGAAGAAGCGGATTTGGTGAACTGCAAACTCATAACTGCATGTTACCAAAACAATGAACCTGACTCTTGTGCAGTGTGAGTATGGGTAAATTACTGTCATTGCAAGAATCAACCCAACTAATCAGAATAAAACTGCTGATTTCACATTTTCCAGAAATTTTTGCTTCTTAGTCTCAATTTCCAGAGGGGGGGGAATGCCCGTTTTGCCCTCCCCCTGCGGACGCCCATGCCTGCCGGCATGCCTTTCAGGCCATACTTCATAAAGTTCACTGCAAAGTTTTAGGTCGCCATGTCTGTTCTTTGCATTTTCTTGATTTTTCCTGACTGCACCGCTCTTGCTGCAGTATAGACTTATGTCGATACCTTCACTAAATCATATTTCAGCCATCCAGTGTAGTTAGGTTAGGAAACGGTAAAGAAACACCAGCATTATTTATGTTAGAAGCCTATTTAACCAGTCAAATTTCGATAATGGAACGCACCGCCTTAATTTATTTAACTAAACAGATTCCAGCAGGGGCATTCGCGAACGTTAGAGGTTTGTTCTCCATGTGGAACTTCGTCGATTTTTACGACACCTCAGTAACAATGGGTCTGCGTCTAGGAGCATCTGGTGCTTCTGCAGTTGAATCATCGCAAAAGTTGTAGCATGGTAGGGAGGCAGGCGGAGTGCTGCAAGGTGGTTGGAATTTTAATCTCAATGCAGTGCCGGATTAAGGTTTTCGTGGTCTCAAGGCATATTTCAAGTAAGGCCTGAACTAATGATAAGAGTAAATAAAAAACAAAAAAACTATTAGTCAACATTTATTTCTTAGAAAAATTTAGTAATCAGAAATACAAGCTAAAAACGTTACTCGATTTACGAAGAAATTGGAGGAGGATTGATAGGAGCTTCTTTCTCAATAACTTGAAAAAACGAACTTATTTTGTGTGTTTTGGTCAAAAGGAAGTCTTCTTTTTCCTTTTTCTTCTTTTATTCTTCAGCTCTTTCCCAGCCACTTTTTCGTTTTGACATGGCAAACAGTGAGCTTCAAACAAATAAATAAAAAATCAATTACACACTCCTAAAAAAAATTGAGATGTATCAAAACAGTTTCACTACTTGCCACGTCTGGCCTGTGGTTCTCCAGCCCAAGAGTGCGGCAAAGGGAAGCTTGCTCTTCTGACGGTGGAGTGGTCTAAGTAACAAGCCGCCCAGTAGCCTAAGGTCGGCTATCCAATCCCTCGCAATGGCGCGCTGAGCCTAGTTCTCTACATGGCTACCTGGCTAAATCCGCTACCTGTTCCTACGATTCACACACAACATATACCTCTCCCTATTTGTGTTTATTATCGCCTCCAACAGATAGCCCTGATAGTCAAATTAGCACACAGTATAATGTGCGACTATATGCTCAATAGCGATGTTAATTACAGAGAACAAAGCAAAGAGTTAGCGCAAAAACCTAAAGCAAGGAATGGAATAATCCACACAGCCAATCTGGGTATAATTCAGTGATGCCAGGTTATTTTGTTAAAACAAGCAAGCAAATTTGAAAAACAAGCCCAAAATGGGTAATTTAAAGGAAAAACAAGCCCAACGTGCGTTTGGTAGGAAAATTAAAAAAAAACACAAAACCAGCAGGTTAGTTAAATACAAAAACAGGAAGGCAAATTCGAGAAAACAAGCCCAAAATGAGGAAATTTACACAATAACAGGTCCAAATTTCATTTTGCAGTAAATTGAAATAGCAAAATGGCCATGAAATTTGATGAAAAAGCAATCCGCAATACAGAAATCTGCAAAGAGCAAGCCCAAAAACAAGCAAATTTTAAACAAAACAAGCCCAAAAACAAGCAACCCGCAAGTCTTCAAAAAAACCCGCAAATTCACAAAAAAACAAGCCCAAATTCGCGGGAAAAGCGCAAGGTTGGAAGCTTTATTTACTATTTCCATTGTATTGAACCCCGCGAATTTCTCACTTTCAGACAACCCGTTCTACTTTTAGACATCATCAGTCGTACAGAATTACTGGAGGGGGAAACAGTCGTGAACACCCCTAAACAATAAATACTGTAGATTAATTTCACAACAGTAAGTTCATCAAAAAAATATTTAAGTTTTCCATAGCTCAAATTTAAATGTTTTCCTGACACAAGCGGCCTGCATTTTTTCGTGGCCTCAAGGCACATCTCTAGTTTACCTAATGGTTAATCCGGCACTGTCTCAATGGCATTGGTTTTAGTCACAAATAGAAAAAAAGGAAACTCACTTTGACTATAACGCAGAAGATCACACCATAGAGCAGTGGTTCTTAAACTTTTCGTTGCTGCGGATTCCTTTCACTGCACCCAAAACTGCTGCGGACCCCTTTGTTTTGTCAAAGTTTTTGTGATTATTGGTAAATTAGATTTGGTCTTTTCTTAGCATGAGCACCTCAACCGCCCTAGCAAGAAACAAATTTCAGGAATCGGCCTGTCACGAATTGACGTCACCAAAAAAAAATAAAAAAGGTCAGTCGACTTGCAATATGTATATGTCAAACTAAAGTCGTGGTGCAATTAAGCTGACCAATGGGCATGGCCCAAATGAGCGGATAAAAACTGACAGGTTTTCTTGATTGAATTTTGGTGTTAAGAACCCCGTAAACAACGCTCCCTCTTAGGTGCGCAAATGCGCAGTGCCACCAGACCAGCTGCACAGTGAAATCTCATTCTTGCGCACTTGCAACATTTCAAAAAGCCCTCAAAGGGTTACGCTTGAAACGCTTTAACTAGTTGTGTGTCTACGTCAGTGTTTTCCAACCTTTTTAGGCTTGCGGCACACTACAGAAAAAAAATTGCGGCATCCAGTGGCGAACCTATAGCTATTGCTTTTTAAGATTCATTGACATATCGAAAATGTACTTTTAATCATATATTGAAAAATATCTTTTCTCGCGGCACTCCTGAGTACTGTGAATGGCACCCCGTTTGGGAACCACTGGTCTTCATGGTTGCGCAATTCCAAGACTAAAAGAAATATTTGCGCAGTGTTAAATTTTCTTAAAGGAAACACTGTCTGTAAAACACATTCATGGACGGACCCCAGGTTGAACCACTGTAGAGATGGCACGGGCCGCTAACAGTCCAGTCTTCGGGCCGTCCGCTACGGTTTTGAAACAGTCCGCTAGCAATATTTTTAGCGATGACGTCATTCGGCGCCACTACGGGCCGCTACAGTCTGCCCGCCAAAAATTTTTGTTTTTTGCAAAGTTTCATAATCTAACAAAGAATATTTTTTGCTGCTGTTCTCTCCATTTTACCGTTCTGCCAACGTTCCGTTCAC
>JGI24158J21664_10013961_pt1 | contig 10573 bp, 11 predicted proteins | sample Ectturendosymbi3_FD_21664 | JGI IMG/M metagenome (IMG submission 21664)
TTGAGCTTGGCACGGAAAACTAAACGTGCAATCAATGTGAAGCCAAGAATGAAAAACTTTTGCAAAGACTGTAAGTCATAAATAAATCCATACCAAATCAAGCCAAACCGCCTTTTTCTGTGTTTTGATTTCAGCAATTCAAAAGAAATGAAAGAAGAGAAAAGCAGCTTATGCCAAGCAATAAGTAAGTCTGAATTAATTTGATGGAGAAATATCAGTTCCTAAAGATGACTCTTACAATCAAATAATTTAAAAATGTTTGCTGTCCATATGATGCAAAAATCTCCAGCTACATGACAAGCAGTCATCAATTTAACACAGCTAAAATACATGTTTGAAATATTCTATCAGAGAACTGGCTTTTCATGCTTCTGTGTTTTTTCACTGGAGAGGATGCTTCTGACAAAAACGCTTTTGAGGAGCAAGTGAAGCAGCTGGAAAAGTTAAAAGAAGAACGCTTGAAGACACTTAAAAATGAAGAAGGTAAAACCACAAGAGCTGCACACCATGAACTCTTAACACTACTACATTATAGTTCTTTTATAAATGTGCAAATGCGAAAGAACTCTGAATAAACTGATTAAAACTGGCAGGCAACTTATCTGTAAAACTGTATGTATAAAATTAGTTTTTATCGGTTTTACTGAGAGCAATTACTACAGCAGCTTATAATTTAGCATCAACATGTCAGAGACTCATGAAAAACTGCTGCCTTCCATACCTCTCAACTACTTTCCATTTACCTGATTGGTAAAAGTTTTTGTACTGGACGAAAATAAGATCGCAGCATCTCTTATGCCAATGATGCGGTTGTTTGATCAGTTTTGGTTAGTTTTTGGATATGTGCAACGATTTACGTGGCCACGTCGTTCCTAAACTTTGTGGAATATCCTTATGGTTTGCGTATGTAAGATTATTTATATTAGTGCAACTTTACCAAAATCTTATTTCATTTTGGTATCGTCCCGATAAGTGCAAGAGAATTCTTTACTTTTTTACATTTTTATCTTGTGTTGCAAAGTACATTTCATCTCTGCTGACGTCATTACCACTACGTTAACGAGTAAGTGTTCCGAATAGATTGCATTTGTAACTGTTGCAGAGGAAATATTGTAGACGATGATCTCATCGCAGAACTACTGACACAGTTGAAGCATAAACTCTTGCCAGACGAGAAAATAGTATCTGTCGTTTTTCTGATCTAACGTGAGTGAGCTTTTCGTTAGAAGCAAAACGTCAATCGTTGGTGCACCAGAAAGTTCTGAAAACAATAATTGGAAAAAAAGCTTAATTGCAACTTCAACCTCAAAATAGTTGTGATTACTTTTGGCAAATGTTTGCAAATCATTATAATCTTGAAAATTTTATATGACAGTTTCAATGCGCATGGTGAGTTGAGCGCTTTGTATTTAGTTTATCGTTCTGTTTCAGACCAAATATTCTTTGAATCACGAGGACCAGTTGTTCACGACACTGGAGAAACAAGCGGGAGGTGGGAGTTGACCTGTACAGGGCCAGGGTCAAGGATGAACGAGATTTCCAGACTGGTCTCTCAGTCTGATATTATCAAGCAGATGTCGAAAGAAGCACGGATCAAAAAAACTGATATGCAGATAGAGGCGACAGAAATAAAGCAAGACAGCGAAGAATCCCAGTCGAAAAACTGAACATAATTGATTTTCCTTGGCATTGGCGTTACATGACTATTTAGTGGCTTCTTGTGTTTTGGTCTTTGCTTAATAGTTTGTGTATTACAGGACGTATGTAATATCTCACTTTCTACGTTGTCAATTTTTCGGAAGCGTTCAAAGGTAGAAAAACAGAAGTTTGGTATGAATAAGCCTCTGCAGAAACATCTGTGACGGTTTTTACAGGCATTTCGGAGAAGGATTTGGACCTTTACACAAACAAATAAGAATAAACGAAACAGTGGAACGTGGGAATACGCCAAGTTTGCAGTTTGCTGTTGCATGATTTCGTGCTTTCTATACTTCTTTAAAATTATTTTAAAATATTTTAGTCACTCAAATGATTTTCAAGCAACAAATATTACTTCAACCCTGTTAATTGGGAGAGAGATTCTTAATACAAGTCCAGCGTTAACTTATTTCATCTAAATGATATTTGCGCAACGTATATTTTACCGTGTGTTGTACGACGCAATTGTTCGAGATATTTTCACAAGCTTTGAAGCCTCATATTTGGAAAAACTGTTGGTTACAGCCGCAATGTTTTGGCTCAAGCGTTTTCCACCTTCTCCATTTCAAATGCTACGTAATAGCGTTCTACTGCATAAAACAAGCAATCTTGGAAAAATCTTCGTATATTTCTAAAGCAGGTTTATTCCTTCATGTGTGTGGCTATGTATTTACTGTTTTTATCTCTTCTGTCATGCGCAACAAACTCACATTTGATAATTGCACTGCATTAGTAATCTAAGGTTTGTGCAAGTCAAACAGCATGTATGATTTTACTAGTTATTAAATATGTTCTGTAAAAGATCATTTAAAAAACTTTTTTCAAGCATCAGCCCCGTTTCAGCAGGACCTATGATGTGTAAATGTCGAAACGTTTTGCAAGACAATCATCTCACTAGACAGAAGTATGAATGACTTTCTAGCTTTCTTTTTTTCTCATATTGCTTATGACCTACTGCAGCCGAAAATTACTCTCCGATGGTTTTAATAGGATTCATGATAGATTTTTTTTTTTTGGCATTATTCTAACTCTAACATAATGAAATGTAACACTTGTCTTATGTATCCTTCTAGTCTCACTCAATCGAAAGAGTTCATGACATGTCTTTTTGTGTCACAGAAAGTAATTTTCTAAAAAATTGTAAAATTGCAAAGGAGCGGCATCTGTAAAAATGAAAGTTCCTACCTACAAGGAGTTAGAACAATGCAATAAAAGTAAAACATTAACTTCTGTGGGGACGTGAATGATCATAACAAAGCAATAAACTTGGTTGTATGTTCCAAAAACATGCAAACAATTATCAGGGGCTAATAGCAAATGAAAGACTAGAGCAATGTCATGAATATATCTATTGCTTTTTCTGGTGTTGATATCAATTTTTGGGGCGGTTATTCCAAACTGGATTCAAGCAAACAATCATTTTGTACATGTTGTACAATACTCGCAGAATGATGATCTTAACTTACGGTTATGGTTTATTTAAGTGACCTAAATTGTTAAATTGAACACTTTTAAGAATAATAATTGCTTTTGATGTATATATATAAAACACGTAAAAATGTGCGCTTTTTGTGTTACGAGACTCCCAGTTCATTTGCTATTTACATGCTTGGTGCGTTTCAGGTTTTCAATAACTTTACATGCAACGCACAATATGTTCATGATGCTGTCAAAGCTACAGCAATACATGTCATGGTCAATATCCATTGTGGCATTATGGATATTTCATGTGCTGTTTTCACAATCGACCGATCATAACGTTTAAAGTTGTGAGCTGTGCAGGAAGACTATGAAAACATAGAAGTGAAAACTAACTTTTAAAAATGTTTCTTTCGCATATTTCTTTTTAAACGATAGGGCTTAAGGTTTAAAGTTTCGAAAAGTTTTATGACGAAAATATTTTTGATTAACCTGGTGCAAATGGGAGCCGATCTATCAAAAGATGTCCATGAAGAAACTGTGGAAGAAATGGAAAAACAGAAGGTGGTCAAGTTAAAGCGCCTGCAAGCAGAAAAAAGTAACTGTTTTTAGACCGATTNTTTATACGTTTGCTTTGGTGTAATATTTCCATGTTAAGACGAAACTTGCCAANGATACTCCGAGCATTATTTTTCTAAGCTTGAACTTCCATTACATTTCGCTTAGTTATTGTGACTTAACCAGGATAAATTTTGCACAAAGCGCTTTGACATTTTGCATGTTTTGTAGACAAAGTGGATCTTGAACTGAAATTGCCTGTCACGAATGGAAACGGTGTTTTTTCTGGACGCTATGAGTTGGAATACAAAGGACCTCCAAGCGGATTGTCAGTTCTAAAACATTTGCCCGAACATCGTCCTGCGATAAGGGACTCGTGAACTTTGATCAAACTTAAAAAACTGTTTAAGACAAGAAAATCAGAAACTTTTCTGAAAAATCAATGACTTATTGAAAGATAATGAAATTCCAAGCAGCGAAAAATCAACAAGACCGACGGTTTTGGGCATCATTCAAAGTTTAGAAACGAGTTTGTTTCATCTCGAATTTATATTTAACACTCAGTTCTCACCGACAGTTTATCACATTGCTGTGCTACAGGTTGCTGTGGGTGATTTCTTATTCGGATGACAAAGTACTGACAGAAACCAAACTGTGATCGTGATGAATATGTTCAGTATCGGAATCCCACTTTTATTTTTTGCTGGATGGCGCTAGACATCGCAAAAATAATTATCTTAAGTACACTTTTCCTCACATTTAGTCGCTCTTCATGATTAAACTAAACGTAAGTGATTTTTAAAACATGAAGTGCCCCACTATACTGCAATTTAATTTAACGTTTTCGAAATGTGAGGATTGCCTTTATCAAAAAACTGCTCAGCTTGGCAGTTTGTTGAAAGCTCCCTGCGTCCGGCGACTTGTTTATGAGATTAGCAACAATCTCACATTCTTTCCGAGGTAAGCTCATGTGGCGTTTCACATTGCACGAACTATGAACTCAGCAGCGTGGGCATCTGCGTCTGCGCGCTGTCATGCTGTTTTGATCACCACTGCGTAAGCCTACGTGTAATAAAGCTGCAGCGTCGGTGTTAGCATTCCTGGTCCAACGTTTTCATCATCAGTTTGATCGAAACTTTGTTGGCGATGGCGCTTCTTGGGACCTTGATGGCATGATTGACCGTGCTGCTGTACCTACAGCATCGATATTTTTCTGTGTTGACGTTGCAGGTGTTGTGTTTAGGGCTTTTCTTTGTTATCCATGTGTGTCTCAAATGCTTTCTTGTTCGTGTTGGTTTGCTGTGTTTTACGTGTTGCCCGTACTTTTCAACCGTGTTCTTGTCAACACTTACCTATGATCGGTTCCCTGTTGCGAAGATGTTGGCGCTTTTCATTATTCGTGCTCCCAGATCCTTTTTTCGATGTTTGTGCCATTTCAATTACTGGACAACATTAAATCTCGCCGGTATTTTCAGTCGAAACCACGTTTTTTCGGGGTTTCATAGAAATGGTCGCTAAGATTTCGGTTGTTCATGACTTTGATCACACGCACATGTTCTGATCAATGCCACTGGTCGTCCAGTTGCATGTTGTGTATCTGCTGTTCTGAGACACCAGAGTTTTTATTATCACGTAACGAGTGTCGTTTCGCCGATCATGAACTGCACTACCCCCCTAGTGCGCATGACGCATTGTTTGTAAAGACTATTGGGGGGAAACATGAGGGGCGGCTTTTTCAGGCTCTTGCACGATTGAACGAAAAATAGAACATTTGTGAAAAATTCGCCATGAACTCCGGCTGTCGTCTCAAATTGTTTCGAGCACCCTGCCTGAAATGTAACGCGCTTTTTGTTGTCAAGCTGTTGGACTGGCCCTCACTGTTCAATGCATGTACATTGCACACTTGGGTGATGGCCTTCAATTACATTGCGTTTCAATAATATCGCAATCCTTTCATCAACAGAATACTTTTTCACTTATTCCGAAATTGTTTGGAAAATTTCTTTAATTTGCTAGTTTAGCGCACTGCATTCATGCCTGTGATCAAAGTGCATCAAGGTATAAAAGAAAAACTATAATTTGTTCTTTGTAATCAAAGTAGGGGTGTATGGCTTTACACGAATAGTAAAAAGACAAAAGAATGGAACATATTCTAGAGATTTTGGCTTATCTTCTTAGATGTGTCTCTATGTACCATCTTATTTATACGATGGATAGAACCAAAATGATGTGATACCAAGTGAACAAAATATATTCTGAGATGCTTTGCGTATCTTGGTTTCATTCCATCATTTTTTCGACATTGTTGTTTTAATGCCAATGCAAATGTTGTGGTTGCACGTGCTGAGTTAATTCTACAAGCAATCTTTATAAAAACCACTACTCAAAATATTTAAGGTAGCATAGTTGACTACATCTGATTGCTTTTAATGTTGCGGGTTTCCAGCAGTCCGATGCCTTTGATTTGTGACATACACATTTAAAATGAGCATCGGATTTCTCGGAGTTGTTTGTTTTGATTATGGTGCGCACAAGCAATATTTACGCTTTTACAGAATTTAGAAGAATATTTTGTTTGAAACACCTTATAGTGCTAGAAGAGCTCTAATGAATTTCATTGCTTTTCGGTTTGTCTCATGAATTTTTCTTTTGTTGAGACACAAATCCTTGTTCATGTTTACAGATCACAATCGCTTGGGTTGAAAACAATGTTGGCTGTTGCTGCAATTCTTGCTGTTGGTGCTGCTGTAGTTGGAGGTACGACAGCTGCAGTGGTGGAGTCGAAAAAGGAAGATAAGAGAAATGAACTGCGGCAAGCTCGAAATGAACTGATAAGGAAAAAAGAGGAGAGATACAAAGAAGAGGTGCTCCTGGAAGAAGCAAAAATAGGTTGGNATTACGTCGTTCGTGGCTNGCTGCTGCTGCAGTGTTTGCAAGTTTGATGTTTGATTGTTTGGTGCAGTTACAGTTCCAAACTTTCGGTTATTTGAAATTAGTAATACCACAACATTTTCTTATTTTAGTACTCAAAATGGTAGTATTGTTATGCACACTTTATAACTGATTCTCTTCACATACGGAGAATTCAAGGCATTTCAGAAATCTTTCCAGATTTGGTGCTTTCCATCAGGTCCTTTGGTGCTTGAGGTTTCTCAGTGCAAATTGAATTTTTGACATTTGCCCTTGAGATAAATGGCCCAAACAATTGCTGCTGATGTTTGCAGCTTAAAATAAATTTTGAATTTTTTGACGTTGTTATTTTCAGTTTTAAAACAGATATCGTTTTCCTACCTTACAAACGATTGCTTAGAATTATTTTGGTTTTGTGATCTTTCATGCGAAGGAAAAGATTGTACTTTGCGTGAGCTTACTGTCACACATATGCAGCTTTCAATACCAGAAATGCGCCCGCACATCTTCAAGTCGTATTTCCTTGTATGTAAAGATATTCATGAACAACTAAGAGTTTTCCAACGCTATACTACGTGTACAATTCATACAACCTCAAGAAATGCTGTCTATGTATGTCTGGTTTGAATTTGAATTGACGAAAAGTCGTCATCATGAATATATATGTCATCAAGCTAAATTGTTGAGCTAAAAGCTAAGAGATAAAATCTTGCTGTGAGAAAATCGACGAAATGTTGTGAAAACACATTTTACGTTCCTTGCTTGTGAAAAGATTAAGTAGACTTTTTGATGACCGTGCAGCGAATCACCCCTATGAGCTCTTGCAAACAGTTAAAAAAAGCAGTAAAATACCTCCGCTGTACCGTTGGCGTTGGCTAATTAGAAGTGACAATGACATCAAAGAAAATTTTCTTTCTGGTAAATTTATTTTAGAAACAAGGTTTGAAATGCCGCTTCATGCATTTAAACGGCATATTTTGATGAAAAGGAAATCAAAATTAATATTTGCGTCACCACCTGCATACACTGTTATGGATCCTATTCATTCCCATACGTTTCTTATAAAGTCTTACGAAAAATATGCCGCATCAAACTTTGTTTTAGTAACTTTTAAAACTGTCGGAGACATTTTGTCTGAGCATGACACCTCCCGTTGCTGGGTTAGAGAACTTTTGGTAATAACTATAGGAATTGCTTTGGCCCCAATGATGTTTTGAAAAGGCTCTTGATGAAACTTCAGGGAACGAAGTCTTTATTTGGTAACATGTTTATCACCAATTTACATTATTTATTATAATTGATAATATATTATAATTGAGACTTGGCTAACTTGCACTTGATAAAGGAAAGAAAAAAAATAAATGTCCACCAGAATTCCGTTCCAGCTTTTTCCACGAACTAATAAAACTTTCACATCGTTTGGTGTAGAAGTGATGCCACGATTAAAAATACAATTCTCAAAGTTTCAAAAACGACAAACTTTACTTCATTCAAGGGGAACGATTACTTTCAATGAATTACACTGAGGATGAGATCTATTAACAGTAAGGTTTGAAAGAAGCGACATAAAAATAGAGATTTACAGGTCAAAGAACATGCCAAAGTGCATGTGAAGGCCATGAAATAGCTGAAAACTATTGTCATTTGTTACTGAAATCAAAAGACTAGAATCAATTTCAACACGTTCGGATCAGGAGCGTATTTAAAACATCCTGTTGGTTTAAGTGATGCCTGAATTTTTCTGTGTTTATATGATAGGTTGTGCTGCTTAACAACCAGTGTTAGAAAAAATAAAAGTTAAAAACTCGTCTTTGTCTCAGCTTACAATCGCGATAAGGCTGTGTTTGGCCTATGGTTTACAATTAAGTTCATTTACGAGCATTTTCCAGATGTAAACAATCCTTTTGGAGTTTATGTATAAAAATGTTTCAAAATATTACATTGCAGGTAAAGCCAATGTTTCGGTCAAAAGTCCCAAGTTTCATCCGGACGGCTCCGCAGAAGGTCGTTGGGATATTCAAGTCAATGGACCTGAAAGTGCTATGTATGGAGTAATGGATGCAATTTCTGCAAAGGCTGGGATGGCTTCTATTCAAAACTGAAATCTTGTGATCTGTAAATCCTATGATTTACAGGATCTGCTGTAAACAGCCAGCGCGGTCATCATAATGATTCTGCCAAAGAAACTGTAGAGACAAATAGCCATGGATGTACATGGATGTATGCTTTGGAATTGGTTTTGTGAAACATTGTTTTATCTCGGTTTACCGAAAACCGCTACTGCATAACAAGATTCAATATTAGAAACTTTGTTGAAGTAAAATGCTTGTTTTAACAAAAAATGCAAACCCTCTGGTGATTGTAGTAAAGTGATCGAATTGTGCTCGATTTTCATGCGGAACGGATTCCTTAATAGTTGTGTAACCTATTTACTTTGTCAGACAAAATTTGGAATTTTTGCCGTGGTACAAGATATCACTTTCAAGATCATGCATTGTTACTCCTTATACAAACAAAACAATACTTGGAATTAAGTTCAAAAACGTCATTACTTTGCTTTCACTTAAAACAATGCCGAAATGTTTTTTGGTGTATTGAGGATGTTGAAATAAAAAGATTGGATTGATGGGACAAAATATGACGCGTTCAGGGAGGTTATGCTTCAAGTGATAATGAAAGACACCTGGCGTCAATCAATAAGTGGTGAAACCAGTGCCACTTTTCCTTTGAGTTTTTTAAGATAATAGTTTCTTTGTCAGCTGATTGTTAACATGCGACCGTTATGCAACTTTCATCAAAATGTTGCAGCGCTGTTAAAAAATTGTGTGAAATCTGGGAAGTGTTGAAAATTTCAACCAATGTAAACAAGAAGAAAACAGAAAAGCAAAGTGAGAACAAAAACGTAGGAAAAGAGCAACCGAATGAAATTTGTTGGGGCTAAGTAAAGTATTTACCCTAATAATTCTGCCTTCATCAGCGAAAATGTTCCACAAAGGATATGCTTTGAAAGTAGATCTGCTTTTCATACAGTTTATCGTGGAGAAACGTCATGCGTATATTAAACAGTTTGCTGCAGGAACAGACTTGGAATTTGTGTACAGGTCGTGGCGCAGCAATCAGCGTAATGGTGAAACCACAAGAAACTAGCAAAGCTGATGAGTGGAAATTAATTGCTTGCTCTTGTGAAAATTTACGTTGCTTCTGATCAAGATTGAAAAAAATTCAATGACCCTTGAAAAGCGGAAATCTTGGCGCTTTGTGTTTTGACTAAATATAATTGTCGCTTGATCCTCTAGATCAGCACAATTTATTGGTTTCCAAGGTAAAAAAATCAAGCGATGCTACTTTAATTACCGACTTATTATTCCAAAAATATTAATGATAAAACAGGGTCTCAAACTCAACTTGCTCCGTGGGCCACATGAGGACTTATAAGGTAACCTGCGGGCCGCATTATGACGCTGACGCAACAAAGGCGGTGTGTGAACTTACCAGAAACAGCTTTTGCATCTTTATTTCCTGCGGAAGGTATCATGAATTATAGACAAATCATTTCTAGCCGTCTCTACGTTCGTATTAATCATTTCTAGCCGTCTAAGGAACTTGTTTACTCACTAAGCGAGCACTTTTAAACATCGGTGAATAAACGAAATATGGTAAATTTTATTCATTCCATTCATTTTCATGCCTGCTTTTCCTCTAGGTCTTTCCCGCAAACAGTCAAACTCCTATATTTTGTACAGACAGGGCATTTGGTGACAAACTCCGCTAATTGCTGATTAATTACCGGCCACCACACGGCAGAGTTAGCTCTTTCACGACACTTGGAAATACCCTGATATCCCTCATGAATGTTCTTCACTAATAAAACTTAACGGTGATAAACGTGATTTCTCACAAGAGTGCGTGAAGTTTTTGGGTCACGTCGTCGATGGAGATGGCATCAGAGCGGACCCAGAGAAGATTACTGCTGTACGGTCGATGCCTG
>JGI24158J21664_10013965_pt1 | contig 10571 bp, 6 predicted proteins | sample Ectturendosymbi3_FD_21664 | JGI IMG/M metagenome (IMG submission 21664)
ACTCTAAAAAAATCTGCACACCCCAACCAAAAATTTTTTTTGAGTGCATACTAGAAGACTTGCTGCGTCTTTTGAGCCTTTGGCAAGGTCTGTAGCGCTTACCGGACCAGAGAAATTCCTGCGCAAAGCCATGTGCGATCCGGTTGTTTTGGCACTAGAGTGGTACTATATTGCTAAGACCCACACCTGACATGTCTGTAAGTTTTAGTTGCTCAATGGTAGCCTATGTTGTACATCTGCTTTGACTGTAAACTTTGCCAGTCACGCAAGCTAAGAAGTTTATGTTGCCAGCTTGTTCCTCCTGAAAACTACAGATTGGCATTAGTTTTTTTGATAAGGTGATTGAATACATTCAGCAATTATTGTTGGGGTCATTTGCAGTCATGAATAGGCTAGAAGTATTCCTCAGTGCATGAGAAATGGTAATGCTATCCATATTTGAATTCTGAGTGTGTTGACTTGGTTAGTCCCACAGGCAAACCAGTACTCTACTATGGAAAAATAGATGGTACATTCAGAAAACATGCAAAATTATTTCTGGTTCAATTGTCACTTGTACATCATGAAAGAATAACTTAAATATGAATCTTTAATGTTTGAAAGTTGGTAGTGCATATGTTTTGACAGTTGTACATGATAAAATGGTTAATAAGTTCTTTATGGCTGCAACTCTGGATATAACACGGCACATGAAAAAGTGGACGGATTTTTTTTTACTTTCAACACATCCTGATTTATTCACAAAGTGGATCAAGAATCTCAACTGATCTGACTGGAAGCCAACTAAAAACTCCATAGTGTGCACAAAATAGTTTTAAGGATGAAATTAAAAAAAGTGCTAAAATAATGAAATTAAAATCGGAAATGCAACCAGTTGCAATAATTCATACAAAATAAGCTTTAAAATGAACCGAACAGAGATCGACTGATATGCCTTTTCTAAGCCGATACCGATATATCGCCCATTCATGGACCAATAGCCGATACCGATATTTCCGAAATTTATCAAAAATACAATGTATATTATGTCTTATCTTGTTTTCATAAACTTTAAAAATCAGGATTTATGAGCTAAAATATTTGAAATTACAACAATTTCAATATTTTGCTGCGGTTTGCAATTAATCTGATTAATGATGATGCTTTTGTTTTGGCTGCGACGGCCGACGCGTGCACCATGGTTCATCTTGTCTGCTTGTTTATGAAACTGCACCTGCTAGCGTTGCTGCAAGATAACTGTCTTGACTTGGTTCATTATGCTTTCTTGTACGAGGTATCTGGATGCGTGAGGAATATAACAGCGTTTTGTTAACACTTGCTGAAGCCGATAAAATTGATCCTTTTGGCCAATACCGATATATTGGCAAAACCCAAATATCGGCCTGGCCGATATATCGGTCTATCTCTAGAAATGACCTTCAGCATTGTCTACTGCTAATTTGTGAAGAAAGACTCCTAAGCAGAGAATTGATCTGGTTGAGAATTCATCAGGTTGATCAGAATGAAAGTTTTAAAGATGGGCATTTGATCAAGTCATTTGAGCTCTTTAAACTCACCATCTGGTTACTTTCAAGCAAGAAAACAAATGCATGGGTAATGTTGTGCAAACTGTTTGTAATAAAGGGACTGACTTTCCGTCAGTGCAAAAACCCATAAAAATTTGTGAACTTTTGCACGTGCAACTTCAGTTTTGTAGTTATGCTTTTCTTAATGGCAGAAAAGCAAATCTAATGTGGTACAGCATGTTAGAAAAAATTTCCTTTATACTTGAAGAATTGTATAAATCCTATTGGCAAAACAAGTTATTGTTTTGGTAGGTAAACTTACTTGCTTAGTAAAGGAGTTTTACAATCATCGTAGCATCAAATATTCTATCTGTTTCAAATGTGAAGCTAAATGATTTATACTGACATGTTGGTATATTTTAAAACAAATTTGGACACACTGGCAGCAGAAGTTAACTGCAATATTGCACAGAGGTGCATTACATTTTTCTTGCTAATTGGCAAATAAACTGCTATGATTTGCTATGTTAGGTATGGTTTAGTAGTTTTATGTAGTATGGCTTACCTTTTCCAGAACCTTACATACTGCAGCTTTGGGGTAAATTTCAGACTATGCATGATTAAACAAAAACATGGCAAAGCTTCAACAAAGTTCCATAAACCACTAATAGCATTAAAATTATTGTTACAGTCATGAACTGATGTGCCTAATTGGGTTTACTTGCATTGTGAAAAAGGTTAAATCAACCTGTTAGCGATGGCTTGGAAAATGTGACATATCTGGCCGTATCTTAAGTAGGCCGTGATTGAACTTCTCATTTTTATGCTATTACTTATCTATTGTTGTAGACTTTTGGACATATTATGATCTTACATTTAGTGATACTTCCTACCATTTGCACCCCAGAATTTTGCCTAATGTAAAATAGATATGCTTGCTTTCTAAAAGTTTTGCTGACCTCCCCTTGAAGTGCTATCTCGCTTGATCTTGGAAATTTTACAATTTGTTTATATATTTGTTGATTGCAACTGACATTTTTGGCAAAATTCCAAATCTTTAAATTTCTTCTCCAAAATATTCCTTTTTGGCCATAACGTGCAAACCACTAATGCTAGAAGGTCAATTAAGGGCTCTGAAGATGAGGATTTTAGCCTATTTTAACACTTTCGCTGCCTGTACTTTTTGATTAAATCCTTGGATTCTTGCGTGTTTTAGCAACTCCATAACTCACCAGCCGATTATGCTAGAGAGCTGTTCAAACCCTCTAAGACTTGGCAAGTCTTTGAATATGCACTGCAAAGAAGAATTTTTGGTTTTGGGTCTTTTGTGAGTGACATTACAAGTGGAGTAGGTTTATGGTCATTTTGGCTTGCAGGTTACCTGGCCCTGGGCCCAAACCACTACATGGAAATATTTTGCTCGAGTTTTTATTAGAAACTAGGCTAGAATCTGAGTCCTTTCAGCCTTTGATTGACTTTCTAAGGTTCCAGGTGTAAAAGTTATGTCCTAAAAGCAACAAAATAATTAATTATCACCCTACCTAAATAATTAGCATAGCAGTTCTTATGAGCAAATGTTGCCACTACGTGTCGGCGGAAGTATGCTGATGTCATGCATCAGCAACATCACCATATCAGCTGATATATATTGTCATGCCAATGCATCAGTCGATCTCCAGCTTTGACAACGTGGCTAATGCCACTATCATCAAAATCTGGCCTTCCTTGGAAGAACCACTTACACCAGGCAAAAATCCACCACTGCATTAAAATTGTTGTTCAATGTTGAATGTTGCAGAAATGTATCGTTTGTGTGGTAAAGTGATAAATTGTTGATTGTTAATGCCAGATTAAGGAATGTGCGCTGTGTGCGCCTCATTGGCTTTAGAGTAGATGACGTTGTTTTTTTTAATTCTCATGCAACATCTTGTAGGAAAAAACAAAATAGGATTCAGTGTTCTGGATTCGGTTTAGCTATTCTAGAAGTTAGCTATTCTGAAATGCCCATCCCTAGTCATATTAAAAGAAGTTCAAACCCAAAAGTTCCTGGATTTTTAAAAATCGAATCAAGGAGACTTTCTGCTTATATAGAGGGTTTGAACAGCTCTCAATCTGTTGGCTGGCAAGTTATGACTGGACAAAGCCCAAGCCACAACTGTGGCTTTGCAGTCCACAAAGGGTCAAACATATCAACACTGGAGTAGGAAAGAAAAACTAACATAAAACTTAATAACAATAAAAAGAAATACACAACAGTGACACAAAAACGCGCATAGACAAACATTCATACACATAACACAGACAAAAAAACTAAGACATGGACAGATACAGCAAATGACAATGAATGTTGTGATAACCACGTGGGTTATGTAATTATTGTACAATGTGAAGGTGTTCTTACTTACTTATTGCAACTGGCATGAAAATAATAAAAAGCAACCTCACTTTAAAGTTTATAATTTATACCCTACACCAGGGGAACTGTTGTATTATGTGCATTTTTTCAAGTTTACGACATTTATTTTCAGTGGGAACAGGATATTGACAATACAAGTCAGTTTTTCTTATTGCACTGCAGATTTTGCATCAATTTAACCAACTTGCTAATTACAGTAGCCTATGTTACAGGCAAGTTTGCCTGAACACGAACTCTTTTACATAAAATCAGTGCTATGGAAAAACCAGTGAATTGGACAAGATAACTGCAACGATCAAAAGTGGCAACCAATGAAAATTTGCTGTTAACCCATTGCCTTGACAACAGAAACTGACAGACTGTTATTCAAAGACAATAACCCCAAGTCACCTCAGTAAAATAGCAGTGAAATATCAACAAAAATCACATGAATATTACCTAAAGGACAATCACGATCAGGAAGTGCACATGACCAGAAGCACACATGACAGGAAACGCATGTGACAGGAAATGCGTCAATGGAACACAAACTGAAGTTCTGAACAAGGAAAACCAAACACAAAAAAGCCCCAGAAAGTTCCAGAAGCCAATTAAGCTGACCAATCACAAGTATTAATAAGAAGCAACCAATCAAATACCTGGAACAAAGAGGCATTAACAAAACTCAGAAACAATGTTCAACTATCTATAAATACGGCTGAATTAGGACAAAGAGTCAATCTTTTCAATAAGACTCTCTCTGTTGTATAACCAAAGGGCTACGACAGCTTACCCTTTCTGTTGTCTTGTCCAGAATAGCAACAGCTTAAGAAAATTGGCTTGTCCGAGTTAAGCCCTGTCAGAGAAGACTGTGACATTTGGCTTGTCCAGGTTAATCCCTGACAGATGATTCTATGAAAAGTGGCTTGTCAGGGTTAATCCCTGTCAGGCTGAACCATAAAAAGTGGCTTGTCTGGGTGAAGTTCTATCAAACCAGTCAAGGTAAGTGTTCGTGTTAAATCGGTGATTATGGCTAAATTCCTTTTGATAACTTGTTGCTAAATCCTAGTCTCAGTCAATTGGTTCTCTCTTCGCTGTCGGATGTTCTTTGTAATACCTTTCCGCTTTCCAATTTGGGATACCGTACAAAAATTGTTTCAAACAATTTGTGCCGCTGCAGTCAAACTACACTTGGTCGAGACCCTTTGGTTGAATCGTCACACTTAGATAAGTCTTTTTCTAACTGTATCCTGCTTGGCATGTCAGTCACATCCCTTTGTGGCTCGCTTGGGTCGAACCCAGCGCGGCAAAGGACCCTTGAATACTTTGATTCCTTCTCGAATCAACCCCTTTGACTGAGATTTCTTTTGAGTAAATGCAACCACATCCAAAAACTTGATTAATGACAAATTTTCGCACGAACAAATGTTACTTGTTTTCCAGAACGAATCACGATTAGTCAGGCCAGAATTGTCAGTCAGAGAACAGTGCAGACAGTGTCAATCATAATGCATTTAATTAACTTATTAAATTAGATAACATTCTAACCGTTGAAAAGTATTTGCAAAAGAGTATTTGATTTATATATGATTTATATACCGAATGAGAAATATTAGCATTATAATTAAGTTGAGATTATATTAGGTATGAGTTGTCTTATGTCAAGAAGTACATGAACATCATGGACTATCATGAATTGGTGAGTACTACTGCTTTCATATTTGTTGTTTATTAATGATTAATGATTTATGGAAAATAAAACAAGATTTATTAGTGGTTTATCAAGTATTATTACTACAGTACATTATGATTAGGACTCAGTAATACAGGTTTGTTAAACAGGATTTTGCCTGCAAAAACGATCCCTGATTCAGTAATGAGGACCTACTAGAAATAGATTATTCTACAGAATCTAAAGCATGTGATTGCCACCCTCTATGGGTCGCAATACATGTAATACCTACATGTTTTCAGAAGATGCTGCTTAAGTGAAATACATTTCATAGAAACCACTTCTTAAAGACTGAAATTAAGTAGCTTTTACGTGATTTGGGATCATATTTTGGGGCCAGCGAATCTTACATAATTGTTTCTGGGTCTTTTTGAGATTAAATCAGGGCAGAATATAGTGGAATTAAGATTGAGACAGGAAACATTGGAAACAATGAAAGGAATTAAGCATTGTCCTAATCAAGTAAAATTGTTATCAACTTTTAAAACAATAATTATGATTATATGATTGATGGAGATTTTAATCTTTGTTGGGTGAAAACAAATATGTTTCAAGACAACACAAACACGAAAAGGTATAAATACACAAGATGAATATAAGAAACAAATACAGAAAGCAATCAGAGGCAAGGATACACAAATGCCAAATTGTTTGGTTGATGAAAATGCAGACAGAGCACACATAACAGATTATAGGGGATAAGCATTAGGTGAAGAGTTGAGGTTACATTTGATTGTACAGATATGAGGCATGCACATATGCGAGAGAAGCAAGCAAAAGACAATAGATCGATGTTATGAGGCAGTAAACAATGCGGCAACCATGACATTACAGGTCAAAGGCATATAGCAGAGACAAAAAAAACTTATGTTATGTTCACCCACATAAGTCATGAAGAATTAAGCAATACAATTACCCATGGAGTATGGACCATGCAGTACTACAGTTCTATGTAAGTCCCACTCCACTGGGCACATAACATCCATGGATGAGGTTGAGGAAGCAAGGATGGAAACAGATTACAAAAAGTTCAACAATAAAAAAGTAGTATATAATTCATTAAATGTAAATGTTGAGTATATGAAAAACACAAAAAGGTTAGTTTGTGAGTAGAGCATATGGTTCTAGAAACAGTAACATTTCATTCATATTGCTATGACATACATCCAATCCACCTATTACACATATAGATCTAACATCAGAGTCTTGACGTTGACATGATTCTCCATTAAATAAATTTGCTTCGTAGAATTGTGGGTCTAAATAAGCCTATTATAACTGTAGTAAATGTCTGTGAGATCCTGGAGGTGAACCTCTTTCTTTACCTTTTGCCTTGAATAACTCGTAATGCAGCAAGGGTGCTCCTTTCAATATTAACCTACTTAAGTATCATGAACACTCAAACATCTATGTAGATTATCTTGCCTGTTGTGGTTATATTTCTCTTATGAATATCAATAACAAACTAGACTTTCAACACATTAACTCCATATTTACTAAGCCACATATATACAAATATTTTTGATGAACAAATAATGACTAGAATTGTAGCCTGGGTTAGTAACGCTAGTACTCTTTTTGATCTTAGTTTCTGATGATTTACTTGTCTTTGTAAAATTTACTCTTCACAATCCCACCTACCTACCAGAACTTAAAACCTGAATTCAAATGCATGAAATAGTTTGAATTAGCAAACTAACCAACCTCAATCTTGAAGCTGGTGATGTAAACACTATAAATGAAAATGCGAATTTGTTATTGCTTTTAATGAAGGATGCTATTGACACTCATGCTCCAAATTGTTTAGCATAAAGAAAAGAACAGTGCTCCATTATCAAACCATGGCTCACCAAGGGCATTTTACTTCAATTGCAAAAAGATTCTCTATACAGAATTTAATACGAAAACAAGTAAAAAACAGTAAAACACTCCCAACAAGTAACAACCCAAATATTATTTATTAGGCACGTTTGACCAAAGTTTTAAGCTACGTGAGCAGGCAGCAGTGTTGCCACTGGTGTCAGTGGCGTTAACATCAGACTGTTGCGTTTTTCAACATCAGATTTTACATTACAGTTTAATATACGCTAAATGCTTCTATTTGCAATATCTAACAAAGTGTGATAGCCCATGTTGAATCCGAAAGAGAGGGAAGTATCGTCATTTAATGGAAAATTGGTTACTTATGCGCAACGTGTGTGTTATTCCCAACGGTATGAAGAGAGCTTCTTCAGTTTGGAATGATTAACAAACACACACGAGGGTGAGAAATTGATGAAAGGAACATAAAAAGCATGAACCTAACTCATTTTCATCCTAAAAGAATAGACAATTTGAAAAAAAGCAACACCTTATTCTTAGTCAACATCAGATTTGTTGCCAAAACATCAGACACCAGAAATTTCTCTCAAAACATCAGATCTGAAGTTGAAGCACCAGAAGTGGCAACACTGGCCCGCAGTAGTCTAACAGGCAGTAAATAAAACGGATCCAGCGAAACAACGGCTAAAAATGCCGGCTGGACGTGACGGCTGACGCAACCCAGAGGGAAGGTAGCCGGCAGTTGAAGAAAGTGCAAAAAAAAAACGGTATGCAGAGTGTCGTGTGATTTGAATGCCTGGAAATGTGCATGGTGGCGGAAGTAATCCGAAATGCACAATGTCAGCTCAGCTGAACACCTGAAAAAGTGCGTGGTGGCTGTGCCGGCTGATGTAGGCAAACCCACAGGGAAGGTAGCCGGTGTCAAGCGAAATTTATGACCTATTATTGTTTGTCAGTTATTTTGCAGTGCTGTAGTCGAGACCGTAACCACCGAGACCGAAACCTGGTTCAAACTTCGAGACCGATACTTTGCTATAAAAGCCGAGACCGAGACTTTGCCATAAAAGCCCAGACCGAGACCTGGAATTTCTAGACCGAGCTCCCATGTTCTGGCCTGCTACTCAATATTGAAGTATGTTATTTGAGAACGTGGAAAAGAGGCGAATTATTTCTATTTATTTTAAACAAGCACACTCGATGTACGCGAGTGTATATAGCAGCACCAATCAAGACAGCACAGCAAAGTGGTAACACCTCAGGAAAGGTTGCTTTCAATCCTTCAATTTTTTTCCCAGGTGTTTCGTTATTTAAAGCACTTGCTAATGAAGTAAAACTTAAAAAAAATATTTTTCTATCTACCCCTCACCTGTTTCACTGCATTCTTTTCATTTTAACCTAGACAATAACCTAATATTGTGCACTGACACTCAAATTTCTTCGCCACATATTTCGCGTATTTTGACTTGCAAAGCTTTGCCAATTTTTGTAACGTTACCTGCACTTTCCCAGTTCTTTTCTCCTCACACCACAAGAAATTGATTTAGAATTCTCCAAATATTTAGAATTAAGAGGCATAAGCGTACGGCGTTAGGATGCAGGGGCTGCGGTCGCATCCCCAACGCTGAAAAATTGGCCATTATTCGGGCAAACATTTTCAAAATTTGGGCAAAATATACAGCTACATTCACATGTAATGAGGTAGTGCCTATACCCCAAACTGAGCCAAAATAATAACCAAATCAAGGGCAAAATAATGGTCAAAATAATGGTCATTCTTTTTTGCCGCTGATGGCAAAATAAACACTGTCCTTGAGTGAACTGGAATTGTGGTAATTCCAGCAGCCGTCATGAAATTTGGGCCAACTAAAAAACTTTAATAACGTTTTGGGTAAAATTAGAAACATTTGAGTAAAATAGGAGCATTTGGGTAAGGTCGAATAGCCTCAATTAAATCTGGGCAAATGACAAAAGCTTCAATCAAATGTGGGTGAAAACAAAAACATTTAGATTAACTGGAAACACTTGGGTGAAGTCCATCAGTCAAATCAAATTTTGCCAATTTGCAACAGCTTCATTCAATTGTAAGCAACTTCAAACAGTCTTATTCAAAGATGGGTTATATAGAAAAGCTCCCTTAAAATTTTAGAATGTTCAGAAATGTCTGGGTGAATTACAAGAGTTTTATTCAAATTTGGATAAAATCAAAATCATTTGGGTATATTTTAACAACCTTAACGAAATTTTAGTAAATTGGGACTACTTCATTCAAATTTGGGTGAAGTTAAAGATGTTTCCATAAGTTTGAAAAATTTGGGCAAATTCCAACAGACTAAATCAACTCTCGCCGCCAAACAACAACAGCTCCATTCAAATTCGGCCCAACTGGAACATCTTTATTCAATGTTGGGTAACTTCAAACAGCTTTATCCATTTTTGGGGAACTTCAAACAGCTTTTACAATTTTAGGGAACTTCAAGCAGCTTCATTCCAATTTGAATAATATACAATTACTTGCAATGCACTGATGATGATAAAAGAAGTTATCGAAACGTTTGCAGTATGTTGTTTATTGTATCGTTTTCTTTGGCCATGATTTTCATTATAATAACATACAAACACTTCATTTAAATTTGCATACATTTAGAAACATTTGGGCAAATTCCAACAACTTTGATCATCTTTGGGCGATTGAAACAGCTTCATTCAAACATGGGTACAATTAGAAATATCTGGTCAAATTGGAAGAGTGTCATTCAGATTTGCATATACTATAAATGTTTGAGCAAATTACAACAGCCCAAATCAAAATTGGGCCAACTGAAACAATTTCATTCAAATTTGGGTAGAGTTAGAACAATTTTATAATTAGGAACATGTGTAGTGGTAACTCACCATTCCAACTTACCCTAATTTTTGTAAACCTCAAATTGTTTATGCTGTGAAGTGTACAACTAAAATGCAGCTGTAGCTGCAAAATGTTTTGCGGTAGTAATGTGGTGTAGCTGTGATATGATAGTGTGAAGTTTTCGTGTGTCAAACTTGCTTGATGTTGTGAGATTTGCAAGTGCAAATCTGTTTCCATGAAGTATTCATGAATAAAATTAACTACGTAACTGCA
>JGI24158J21664_10013966_pt1 | contig 10570 bp, 5 predicted proteins | sample Ectturendosymbi3_FD_21664 | JGI IMG/M metagenome (IMG submission 21664)
TCTTCATTGCAATTCTTCACTGCTGTGATGTTTATCAATGAAATTTTCAATAAAAATAAAAGTAAAAAAAATCTTGTCGAGAATTCTAGAATAGGATACGAAATTCTGGATTCGGAAATTTTAGAATACTTCCAGAATAAGCAATTATTCTACTTTGGGCATCCCTAGCCGTGATGTGGTGCATATTGGAATTGCCCTCCAAATTGGTGCCAAGATCTTCAGAGGCATTAATGCTGCTGTAGCAAAAATGTTTGAGCTAGGGTTCTATGGTCTCTCCTATACTAAAACACAGGCTGCTTCCCCAGACATTCAGCCATCAATGTCATTCAGAAAAGGTCATTAATTTCCAGAAAGCTGCCCTTATACCTTGGAGCCCATCGGCTTAAAAGGGGACAGAAGGAGGCCTATTGGATTGACTTTGGCCCCTAGTACAGAGGTCTAAGTCTAGTATGGGACATGGACATTTTTGCTTGGTGCCATTATAGATGGTGGCAGACGGGCAGGCATCACAGAAACAAAGGCTGAGGCTGCAAAACACCAAAAATATGATGAGCTCCATAGGTCAATTACCAATTTCAACCAGTCACAATTGAAACCACTAGTGTGTATGGCAAGTCCACTGACCCTTTTTTGAGCAGCTTCGCGAAGAAACTTGTTGATATGTCTGGTGATCCCAGGGAATGACAGTGGTCCCTGGCTGTGGTCAGAGGGAACGCTGCCAGTATATTGGCCTGGATGCAAGTTTGATTTGATTTTAGTTGCTACCAGTGTACTGACTAGTATTACTGCCCACTACTTACCTCTGTTTCAATGTATAGCTACTGCCTTCCAAATGATTGTTCTTTCTATAAGTTTCATTGTCCTCTTGTCCAGTGTTCATTTGCTCATTGGTTAACTGTCTTGTCAAATCGTACAGCCATGATGATGATATTGTGATGTGTTCAACATCATTTGAAACTTCTGAGTCTTTATTAATGTAAAAAGAAAAGACAAGGTGATAAAAGCAAGCACACAAATAATATTTGCAGATGAGTGCATGCCTATGTACACACAGTTATCATGATGAGATAGTTAATTTCACAGGTGTTGGTGGTCTTATGCTGAAAGAAGTGAAACCATGTGATGAGTGCAGTTAAAAGAATGCAGTATCGTTTATTTCAACAATTAAAGATAGCTTTGTCAAACTCACTTCATGTTTTTTTAGTTTGATTTTTTATTAATTGTGACCTACAGTAATTTGGCATTAAAGGTCTAGATCAGTGGTTCTCAACCACTGTTCTGAGCAGGGGCAGATCCAGTGGGGCATTGGGGTGATCGCCCCCCTAAAACCTATGAAAGGAACTTTTTTCACCATGATTTTGTGCAATTCGGAAAACAGCATTTGCAATATAAGGCCATTTTGCTGCCCATTTTTGTGTGACAACAGTGTTGTGAACAGTGTCTTCATCTCTCTTACAGTAGTGACACCATAATGAGACTTGACTACCAAATATTACTGAAATCACTCCTCTAAACTTACTGGCTGGATCCGCCCCTGGTTCTGAGAGCTGCAAACGGCTCCCAAGTACCCTTTGCATGGCCCTCAGCAGTTTTTCAATAAAACCTCTAATATTTTGTGCAACAGACTTTATTCTGCTATAAAAAAATGTATCAATTGACTTGTGTTAAAATTTCTTTAGTGTGGCTCACCAACCAAGTTGCAAGTCTGGATGTTGCTTTCTTCATTGAAAAGGTTGAGAACCACTGGTCTAGATGATATAAAATCAGTGCATGCTGATGCAACATTGTAGCTTCAATTATCTCTTACACTAAAATATGCAAACTATTTAATAGAAGAATTTCAAAATTTATGGTTATTCTTAGCAACATTAACAATACAAATTGTAATCTGTCATGGCGAAAACAAGATATTTTGTGGTGTGAGAATTTGTAGCTACAACATACCATACTGTAAGTTGAGTATTTGTGATGTGTCATGTGTGGTTACTTTCACCATGAAAAAGCTAGCATTTTGTATTGTGATGGAGTTGTAGAGTCATGACTCAGAAGCTTCTAAAGTTTTGGTTTGATAATTCTGGAAATGACCATGACACAGATGAAATTTTGAAAATAGGTTGCCTCATGTATCTTTTCCCCAAATATGAAAAAAAATCACAAATAATCTATGCACTTGCCCCAGTTTAGGGGTGAAGAAAAAGGATAGTGCTCAAAGTCAATCATGCATGACCAAATTTTTGAATGTTAATAATATCATGTGTAGCTATAGTCAGCTACCTCACCACTGGTACCTTTGCTTGCCATGACATTGACACTAACGTTTTATGTTGTAAATCTCTACCTTAGTGTCAGAGATCAATATTTATGATAAAAATTTGGTGAATAACATTGTTGTAGCCATACTGTAGGAAGAGCCAAAAACTATGTTGCACTTCATTTGGTGTTATTATTATTCATTTTTCATTTTAGTGACATACAATTGAGTGAATAGAATGATTTGTTTTTAGTTACTTGCTGCTAAGTTGATGGGCTCAGTTAGATTTTATTTCACTGTTTAAAATAAAGAAATCACTACTGTACTTGGACTGGTAGATCAGATTGACTTTTCCTTTCAAAGACCATAAGATTCTCACTGTTCTGTGGCTGCTACTAAGAACAATTTTTAAAAATCTGGTGGCTACAGTGTGTTGCTGTTCAACATGTGGTTCACAACTCCTGTGAGAGTCATGAGCCTTTTATGGAGGGGTTGTAATTTCAGATGGGCAAGAGCTTGAGATACTCCTACTAGAAACCAGTCTTAACACATTTGTTGCAATACGACAACTAAAATCATGTGTAGGGATCATTAAGTTGTAGTTTATTGCTGCAATGGGTCACAGTATAAAAAAGGTTGAAAACTACTCAATAGAGTACCTTACATTGGCTATAACAGTTCAAAAGACTAAAATCATAAATATGGTTGTGATACATAATTATAATTTTTTTATTTCTTGTGCATTAATTTCAGCAAAGAAATCTTGTTGGTGACCAAGTCATAGCTCCTGAGGTATATCGGAATGATAAGGCTGCACTTCAAAAATATATATCATATTTGAAAAAAACAGAAGAACCTCTTCCTTTGCAGACAAGAGCAGTAATATTGCTCACAAACTTTCGTTCAGGTTTGTGTGTTGATTTTAGAATATGGCTAAGGTATACAAAAATTAGCTATATTATTTTCTTTAGCTTCCAGCATAGGGCTGTTTTGTTTATTCAGTCATTTACTGTTGTCAACATACTACATAGCAGTTAGATGTAATATTCTTTTGGAAAGGTATGTAATGTGCTATGTGATCTGTTGTGTACTGATGCACCAAACATCTTGTGCAACCTGTTGCGTAGTATGAAAGGCAACTTGTTTATGAACTGTATTGTTTCATTCATTTCTACTAAAATTGCATTGCAGCCAAAAATTGCAATTTCATTTTAATTTTAGCTGTGTCCATAAATTCTGGCCTTCTATTTTTTTACGCTTTTCTTGCAATTCCAAAACTACTGCTAACAATTTTTAAGTGGCTGAATTTGTCAAAGTTCTTTTTCATAATTGTGTCCAGGATGGTCAGAGCAGCAGTAGGGCTGAAGCAACGTTTAAGCAGGTGACAGTGCTTTCAAGCTCTGTTGACAATGAAAGTATTTTGGCATGCACAGCTATGAATTTGACACGTGTAAATAGCAGGGTTGCGAAGTCGGAAGTAAAATATCCGATTCCTACCCTTCCAAAATTTCCGACTCCGGCCTTTCTAAAATTTCCGACTCCTTGACGTAGGAGTGAAATTTGGCTGTTAAAATCAATGGAAATCGTGGTGCATGTGCACGGCAAGAAATATCTGTTTCAACAAAAGTTTCAAAATAAATTGTACCATTTCAACAGGAATTCCAATTTAAGAGTGTGATGTAAAAAATGATCCAATTGGACATCCGGAGTCGGACAAAAAAATCCGACACCGACTCCTAGTGTTGTTAGGAATCCGACTCCACCCAAAAACCTCCGACTCCGCAACCCTGGTAAATAGATCGAAACTTTATAAATTGTTGAAATGCTTGATTTGTTGCAATAAAATTGCTTGATTTTTTGTTGTATGAAATCCCATTTTTATGTTAAACGATCTTTTTGTGAGAATTTCTAAGATCGTGCAGTCGAAGGATGACAGCCCGCCGTGAGGTTTTTGAACGGCGTGGGTGACTTCGACCAAAGTGTAGCAAATCCACAAACAGTCAAAGTTGTTTTGTTACTTCTATATTTGAAAAAGACGCTAGAATGTTGTGCTTGGAAGTCAATTCCCAACAGAACGCAGCGCAGATGATCTAACACCCCCAGCTAAACGCGGCTGTATTCCTGACCTTGATACATAATGTCCACACACCTGTGGCCCTTAATTTCAGTCGAGAATGCAGAATCGGCCATTGATATAGTTTTAGAAGAGGATGACCGAACTTCAAGTTTCATCTAGTCAACCGAACGAGGATGAATAAAGCTCTCCGAAATGCAGCTATCAAACAAAGCTCGTTCCGCGCGCCAGCAAATGCGTACAACAGCAGAAGCCTTTGAAAGCGATGAAGGCGCGTTATACATCACTGAGGCACTCAAAGGTTAATGATCATACCAAGCGTAGCGTGAGGGGTTCTCTTTACGTCTGATATTTCAAGCGATTTCGACACTCCCACAGCGGCGGATGTGACGCTCCTACGCACTTCGATAAAATCCCCCTTCTGGCAGTCGTGGCATTCAACTCCTCGCGCAGGACAACGCGATCCCGGGTGATTACTGCTACAAAAGACACATTTTTCGGTTGCAGTGGCGGAGTAGACGGACTAATTTTTCTCACGTCTAGACTGCAAACTTTCACCTCAGATGACTGAGACACAGGTCTTCAGCGATTCGCGCTGCAGCTTCAAGAGTGCACACCTGATTAAACATTTCATTTAAACCGAGCGTCTAATTTTCTAATTACCGCTGTCGCATCCAACTTGACCTTGAACTTCTAATGAAAAAGTTGAATTTGACATTTTCTTATTAAAAATTTAGCAAAAGCGGTTGTTTTTTTGGTTTCGAGTGAATAAAATGCAATTTCACTACCTTTGACCGCACTTGGAAAAATCCACTATATCCCCCCCTGGAAAGTATCCTTACTGCTTGTCAAGTCCCTCACTTGGCAAGGTTCTTAAAATGTTTGTTTCTAGTATAACCAACCCGACGATGCATCTTGCGAACTTGGATCAGTATCTAGTCGACTGAACCGCAATACTTTAACCATTTCCTCTTCGCCAGCTAGATTAAAGTTTATTAAATTGTCGAGAATAGCAAACCTGTCTTCAACAAGGTTTTAATAAACTTAAATCTCAAACTAAAGTAACGAGCGAAACGTACGAGGAGACATGTGTTACCGGTACTGCAGCAAATAAAAATGACAAAAATGAACTATCAACCACTAGCACATTACACGAAAGCAATCAGCGCAAAATTATTCAGCGTGGTGTATCCACTTTAACCGGATAATTTTAAACAGTAATTTCGTTACACGTGTATTTCTGATGCATCATTTTTTGCAAATCACATATTCTTCGCAAACTCCGGAGTCATTAGCACATAGCAACAAAATAGAATGAGGGACTGCCAACATTTCTTGAAATCAGGAAACACTGCACATTTGAATTTTGCCTCAGTTGCCCGCATGTGTAATTTGCATGGTAGTTTTTCATAGGAAAAGCAACAAGTGACACACCCAAAACACACGTTCTCAACAAATGATTGCATTTAAAATTTTAATTTTTAAATGCTTAGAAAGTCGTAAATCAGAGGTTCCCAACTTGTATTAACTCCCGACGTATTAATCCCATGCATAAAATCAAACGACGCACAGAACAAAAAGTAACCACCGATATAATTTAATGCGATTCATTAGCTTGCTTCTTGCGACACAAAAATGCGATGTTATATTTGAAACGGCTGAACGCGTATCTCTTTCGATGTCTACCTTCGAGCGACACTTTGTTTTATCATCGCAACAGCGAAAAGCCAGCTTCGCGCAAGTACGAAGTAGCAAATGGAATTAAAACCCGCAGAGTTTCTTTTGATGCAAGATGGAGCTGGGTGTGAGCGTGCGACCCTCTTGCAAAGTCAAAACGACGCATCAGGGCGTCGCGACGCACCAGTTGGCAACCCCTGCCTTAACAGATACATTTCACGAAAATCAGAGCCAGGTTAAAATGTAGCCAACCTATAACCAGCAAAATGTTTATTTAGCTTCAGTTACAGCTGTAGTTTGTGGCCAATTTGAATTTCACGCAGCAAGAAAAGTTTCAATTGCGACTCGCCTTCACACATTCTTATACCAGTTTGGCCCATAAGATACCGGTGTATTAAATGGTTGTATAAGGAATGCCGTTCAGGGTTCTCGCTGTAATGCTACGATTTTCGATTCATCTATTGAAGTAAGTTGTAACAAACTCTCAGTCATAGGTAATGTTTATTGTATGTATGTATGTATAGTAAGGCAAAAATAAGGTATGGTGCTGGCTAAATTAGACTTGTCGTTGTGTACGTATGCTCAGCAGTATTTCACCTTTTCTAGGTTCTTCTTTTTTTGGTGAATTACTCAATCAACATCCAGATGTGTTTTATGTATTTGAACCATTGATATTGGTTTCACAATTGTATAGATGTGATGATGATGTTGCTATAAAAAAACAAATTCTCAAAGACCTCTCACAGTGCAACACACCAAACTGGATGCAGATTTATGCAGGTGATTATATCTGTGGTATAGAGTAACGACAATGAGTTTTCTTCTGTTTTGGCATCACTGCAATTGATTGGTTGGTTGCATGCAATCAGTGTGCATACAAGTTCGTTCTGAATCGCCAGGAAAAACTGATTTTCCCTGATGTTGTAACGGTGGTAAGTTTTAAGGTTTTTAACAACTAGGACAGGAAACTTGGAACCTAATCGTGAACGTTCGCATTCTATACATGTCGCCTGCGGCGAAGTGGCCTTTTATGCTTCCTTCTCTTTTACAATGGGCACAACATTCTTTTTCCACACAAGCAATGAGCATTTTTTATCTACTATAACAGCGTGGTCCAACTTGTTTTGACCTGCAGGCCGTTTTGCAAAAACTTGCGGTCCACTTCTAACAGTTGTCGAGGTTTCTCCGACACTACCGTTCCTATATCAAACGCAGTTGTAGCAAGTCTGAGACTATTGTCCAGTGTTTCGTGTGCAATTCGACTTCTATTTTTAGATTTGACTTGCTTCATGGAAGAAACTGTGTTTCAAATATCGAGTGGGTTTCTTTGCAAAATCTTTCAGTTTGGGAAGCCTATCTTTGACTAATTTCCAGAATCTCTCTTCAGTCTAGTAGTCTAACGCCGTTAATATTGTATATTTTATTATATTTTTGTAATTAAAAGAGATTATGCTTGTTCTAACCAAAATTACCTGCTGTAACGTATGCACAACAAGCAATACTGAGAAAGCTCGCGGGCCTTAACAATTCTATCCGCGGGCCACATGTGGCCCGCGGGTCTGTCGTTGGACCACACTGTTCTACAGGGTTTTTTAAGGTGTTTTAGGGATACGATTCGGGTCTCTAGAATCAGAAAATTATCATCGGGTTCCTAGAATCAGAAAAAATTGGGTCCCTAAAATCAGAGATACCGGGTACCTAACATTTTCCTTAAAAAAACCTGCTGTACTATAACATCGCTGTACCTTAACGAGTACAAGGAAGCATCTGTATGGAACACTCGGCATCATAGAAGCCTGAAACAAAATTGAAACAACAGCATGCTGATCACCATAAACGCAGATGTAAGTTGTCATATATGATTCCAGCACTAAATCCGTTGACTTGATCTATGCTGGTGAATGAAATGAAAGGCAGGTTGTTACTATTAAAAGTACTAAGCTTGTTGTAAGCTTACGAGGAATCAGCCGAATTGGCTCTGCTTTTATCTTTTTGCGATGATTCATTCAAACTGGAACATATCTATATTCAAGTAACTAGTCTCCACACAGGTAAAGAGTTTGAATCAGCAAATTTTAATGGGAATCCAGTTCATCTAACACAACGCATCGTCAGCCCTACAACCTTATTCAAACAGAATAGACATCTCAAAGCCAGTGTCACCTCGTTATGGCTCTTGCGACCGTCCATAACAGATAATACCTTTATACTTGGCAGTCTTTATCTCTGTTGTATTTCAAGTTGACTTTTCTTTTTTCAAGAGCTTCCACATCAGACACGACCGAGATTGACTCGGAACATTTTTACTTGCAACAGAAAAAAATTTTGTTTCGCCCCTTTCACTCAAGAGTTGTGTGCTGAGGAACACTGCCCAAGAGCTAATACTTCTGCTCAGCAAAAGAAAAGGTAGGTATTGATAGAAGCAAGTGCTCGCGTATTCTTACAGCCAAGTACAGAAGAACAACTTTACTCGGGATCTGCTTAAGCGTCGTGTCCATTTTTGAAGATTTTGTACCGGGCTATTTGTGTCCGTAAATTGTGTGTTCAAGCAAATTTAATTGGTGGAAAACTGATGGCGCTAAACTTCGTATGGGTGTACCTCAAAAATGTAACACTTTTGCATCCGTATTAAGTCTTTAATTTTGGTTGCACTTTGATAACCTATCTCGTGGAGTATTGTCGTGAAAAAATCAAGTCGTTATCTTTGCTCTTTATGTCACCATCTCCAGTTCCGTGATTTTCACTTCTTAACCTCAGCGTTGATCTGGGAACATCGACGACCATTTCGGTTTTTGCCTAAACTTGTTGTATTCAGATGATACACAGTCTCATGTTCTCTGAATTTTTCCACCTGATTCAATCACACGGCGACTGGGTGGTGTTATGTCAAAATGTACTGCGTAGCGTCTTTGCATCTTCACATGTGACTTGGTGTCAAGGTCCCATGAGGAAATTTTGTCCGATGCTCAACTGTGTACACTATGGTGCCTTGTACCATGTCCGTATCAAACAAATCTCGTGCCTTTAGCTACTTACACCTGAAAAGAAAGAATTGTTAGAACAAAGACTAAAAAATACAGATCAAAGCAAAAGTGTCACATTATTTTCGGTACGCTCTGCATAAATCTTACATTGTGACTGCCGTTTCGCAAAATGTTTTTTTGCTCGTTATACGTTGTACATGAATAGTCACGCACCAACTACATACATTTATCGTTATAGACTGGATTTGGTCATTTTTCGGCGCATGCTGAAATAATCTTTGATGATTTCCAACTTTCTTGCTCAATGATGATACATATCTTTCCCACGCTGCAATTGTGGTTGCTAAAATTCGTTCAAGAATGTGATTTTACACATAAATATGTCTGTTTTTCGTGACTACGTTTTTCATGCAGTGTATTCTGAAGGGCATTGGGAATTTTTAGCTCGAATTTGTACCTCAACCCTTACGATTGACAACAAGATAAACGAGTAAATAAGCACTTGTTACTTTGTTTGTATCGCGATGTTGCTGCCGGTATCGAGCGGCCGTTTGTTTCTGCAGAGAACACGATTGCTGGGACGACTGCGGTGTCGTCAACGTAAATCTCGTCAACAACCTCTGTCGTCGAAAGAGACTTGTTGCAATAAAAGTCATTCGATTTTGCCACCTCCACAATCTCGAGGATCTTGTCACTCAGCACCACATTGACTTGAAAGTACAACAGCTTTTGAAAATTGTTTCTGTTTGGTTTGTTGTTTCTTCAAGCCAAGAAATAGTTGTTTCGTCTCCGCGCATGTGGAAGGGTTTCTGCCGTCAGTAGTTGAAAGTTTGACTGAAAGTCGGTGCGTTTCTTGAAACAAAGACTTTCGGCCCAGTCACTTCGTTTCTTCACAACTTTAACACAAGTTCAAATCTTTGATTACGAAATACTTCAGAACCTTTCCGTATTTTTTGAAGTTAAATGCAAGTTAAACTGGTATATCAGTATGGCTCCCGGTGTGACATCCCTACTTTGCAGAATGCTTTCAATTGCCCTCTCCTTCCTGCGCAGGTCGTGCATCTTGTACGCGATCCACGCGCAATAGCCACTTCCCGACATTCCCTGAATAGACGACTGAATATCATGAAGTCGATGGCTTTTACTTGCAACAGGCTGCGGAACAACGCAGACCTGGGCATGCTGGAGAGGCCACCCTGGCTGGAAGGTCGCTACAAGGTGGGTCGTAGAGATCAACAAGATGATGTGCTTTTCAAAACTTTGGAAGATAAGACTGTGTTGCGATCGGAAATACCGAGCGGCATATGCGCGAAGCTTCGCACTGTGGCAGCAAGCAACAATAGAATTCACATGCCATGATCACTCTATTATTGCTTGTTTGCGCCACATATATGTATGGTGTTGTTCTTCGCGCACATCCCGTTCGTGGTGAATCACACAATCAACGCAACACCACCGGAGAGGTTGCAACAACATCCCCTCCTTTCTACAACGAACCGCACCGATCGCACGTTCTTTGTGTGAAGGCTGAACTCCGCACGACCTTCACATCCTGGTCACAGCACCATTTTGTTGACGTGTCTC
>JGI24158J21664_10013967_pt1 | contig 10570 bp, 8 predicted proteins | sample Ectturendosymbi3_FD_21664 | JGI IMG/M metagenome (IMG submission 21664)
CAGGGCGGTGCATTATTTGCTTCTGCGCAAGAACAAATGCTGGAAGTGTCAATAGGTGATACTGAGCTACATCATGGAATGGATTAGCGGCTGAGAGCCGCACAGTACGTGCGAAAAGTTTTAGATGTTTTTTTCAAACTTATGAAATATCGCGAGGCCGCCAACGCTGATTCTTTTAACTCTAAAAACCGTTTGAAAGGCAGTAGTGACAATCAGTGTGCGTTTTAACGCAAGCCACTTGTTTCATTATTGTGAGCAGGGCCAAGCCTTAAGCACGGCGGATCCAGGGGAACGATCGCCCCGCCTCCCCTAAAACCTACGAAAGTAACTTTATTCACCATCATTTGTACAATGCGGAACACAGCATTCGCGATGTAAGGTCGTTTTGCCGTCCATTGTTTTGTCACAGCAGTGTTGCCAAGTATACTTCGTCTCTTTAAACAGTAGTGAACCCGTAGTAAGACGACCACCAAATAGTACTGAAACCGCCCTCCCTAACGGTCTAACGTTATTGGCTGGATCCGCCCACGGACTGTGAAGCAATGCAGCTTCGTTCGAACCAGCTCCTCCAGCATAGCCACTGTGTTTGAGCAGACAGTTGAATTTATTACCAGGATCTCCTATAGTGCTGCGCTGTCGAATGTTTTTGAACGGAAGGCCACAAATATCTGGCAGGTTGTTCCGCGTGCCGAAATTTCATGCCACGATGTGGTGGTACATTTGCATTCTAGAATTAATTTCGTGTTAGCCGCGCATGCCAACAAAATGAAAAATTTTGTTGCATCAAAATTTTAGCTCTTTCTCTTCTTATGTGACGTACAAATTGATCATACATCTCCCAATCGTTTACATCCCAGAAACTGGGTTTACCAGATCTTTGTTTTCTAAGAACAATGGGTGCAGTCATACATGGCATCAACGAAAAATGTTGTGAGTGCCCAACACTATTACTTTCAGCCACAACATGTGCAGGCTCTAATTGTGATATTCAATTTAAACAACAGATTACTTTAAACTATGCCGTAACTTGCAAGCTGGGAATGCTTTCAGCTAAAACCAAGAATACGAAGGAAAAGGACGTTTAAGTTGACAAACACACTTTTTTTCTTTCAATGCTTTTATTGTAATTATATGTGGCTGTCATGGTCAAAGCTTGCTTGGAACCAGATTAGTGCATCTGTTTTATTGACTGCTTAAAGGGTGTCTCTAGAAAAGTGCAATTATGAAACTTAAAATCTGCTTTTAATTTTTGCTCCAAACCACTGAAGCAGGAGTCGCCAACCTGGTGTCCGCGGGCACAATGTCGCCCTCATGGACCACGTGGGTCGCCCGCAGGCTTGTTCTGATAATAGCATAAAAATGATCAGTAGGGCAACCAAAAGTCAAAATTTTTCTGCCGTTTTTAAAGATTATGAAACGTCCACAAACCAAATATTACGCTCATACCATGAGCAACTCCCAATTTATTACGTTCAAAAAAGTCAAAATTAATCATTACGTCAAAATTTATGGTTGGGTCAAACTTTTCGTGCAGCGCAGTTTTTTTCTCTTTATCGATATTTTATTCAAACTACAACAACAGATATTGATATGCTTTTGCAAGTTCAGTTGCAATTCTGTAGGCTAATGATAATGGGTTTGCTGGTTGCTACAATTTCGGACGTAATATTGTTGTTTTGCCCACTACCAGACAATTGAATACTATGTAGGATAGGAGTGGTAAGGCAAGAAACGTGTTCTTACAGTACGTGGTTTGTGAAAACTTAATCCATTGTGCACATAGTGTTTCAACTTCATGATGTTCTCAGGTTTCACTCTACTTTAGTCATTAATGTACTTATCAATATATCATCCCCAAAGTTTAAAAAACATTTTTTTAAATTTTGAAGTATAAAGTGCAGTGAATATGTTTCTCAGTTAAAGGTAACATAGTTGAAGACAAATTTAACAAATTTTATTTCAGAAGTGTGTGTGTCAAACTGGTAGCCCTTGGCGTGAATTTGTACCAAGAAGTAGCTCTCTGTTTCATAAAGGTTGGTGACCCCTGCACTAAAGACTTCAGGCGTTTTCTCCATACATAACTTCATTTTTTGCGAAAATGGATAAGGGTATTGCATCACTACTTGCAGCTCTTGTGGGAGGACCTTTAGGAAGTGACACGTATACATTGCTGCAGTTCCATTTTCACTGGGGATCCGATAATTCGAAGGGTTCAGAGCATTTCCTGAATGGAAAGCAGTACTCAGCGGAGGTAAGAGCGCTCGTTTCCATCGCAGCTCAACAAAGACGGATTTACTTGTAACTTGTAACTTCACGCTCAAAAAATCAATATTTTATAGAGGTGAAAAAGTGAACTAAAGTGCTATTTGTATAGAAAAACTCATAAAATTTCTCTGTTCAAGCGTAAAACTATTTTCTCCCAAACCCGACCATATGCAGTTTCAAAAAGTGTGACAAACTATGTCTGATTCACGCCTTTCTGTTGGCCCAGATGCATTTGGTCCACATGAACACCAAGTACACGTCTACAACAGAAGCAGTTCAGCATGCATGCTGATGGACTTGCTGTGATTGGAGTATTTATTGAGGTAGGCTGCAAGTGACCTAGTTTCTATCGTTGTCAACTGAATCACTTCCGTTGCTCTAAGCCTGGCAAAGTCGTTCCGCAGGAAAATTTCAGTCATTTGCCAAGAAATGTTTCATTAGTTTTTTCTTCACTTTTAAGTCTCTCTCTACAATGATCTGTCTTTAGTGTTCATATCTAAGGTTAACTGCAGCGGATTTCCAACAAGTTAAATAGGCTTATCAGAAGTGAAAAGATGTAGCTTTTTCGCAACATGCCAAACTTGGTTTCAGAACGGATAAGCTAACTGACTAGTTTCTTTCAAAGACAAAGGATTTTGTTTCAGATTTTACAGCTTTTACATCCATAAATTCTTTTTACATTTAAATTATGAGTTTCCTTACACCACAGCTGCACGCACAAATACCTTGAAATCTTTGGTAAAGCACAAAGATTTGAAACAAACTCGGAAAGTCTTTTGAAGAACTTTACTAGGAGGAAAGAAGAAACCTTGGTGTTTCTCAAGGGTCTGTTTTAGGCCCTGTTTTTTCATTCCGTGTGAATAGTATTGCTACCAACATTAAAACATATATCGCTCTTTATGCAGATGACAAAAAACTGTTTTATTCAGATAAGTGTCCTGTCCATTTGCACAGTGTGATAGCTCAAGACCTTTGCACGTTATCCATTTGGTCTGAGGTTTGGAATGTTACTTTCAATCCCCAAAAATCTGCCGTTATGACCGATTCATCACTCCCCTCTATTTTTTAATAATGCTTACCCCTCTGAAACAGATACACATAAACACCTAGACTTATTGTGTCACCAGTCTCTCTCGACACATTTACACCAGACATCGATGACCAAAATCAGTATTCGTTTGTTCGTAAATTCTGTGCCTTGCCGATGGATTCCTTGCTTACCCCATTGTGGAGAGTACTTACTCGCCTAAATTCATGTTATCCTTTATCAAAAAACAGTATCCATCATCTTTTAGAAATCAATCCACATCTGACGCCCATACGTTGTATGCTTCGCTTTGCCTACAGCCCGTTGAAAATCACCAAAAACAACCATCGTGTTTGTGCATCTGTTTCTGTATGTGGGATATAGAAACACAACTAAATTATTCTTTAACTGCAACGTTTACTGCACACCTTGAACAGCACTTTATGTTAATGTTCATGAAATTCTGACCAAATACGAACTTGCTGAACGCTTTGAGCATTTGGGCCACGTTGATTTGTTGCGTTTATCTATATTTGATGTGCCGATGCGTCGATCCCAATTTCATTTGCTGTTTTTAATGCTGCTGACGATTTTCTGAAATTCTGTAAAAGATTCTAGTTGTACTCTGTAAACATCTTTGCTTTTTCTTTATTTTTGCTGTAGTTTTCTTGTGTTGTACTTTTTGAAAGTTCCACGTGACACGACACAATTGCACCAGTCAGCCTTGCGCTTGCAGCAAGATTGTCTTTAAATGAATAAATACATAAATGGATAAATAATTAAAGGGAGGAAACCTCATATATACAGAATCAAGTATAGAAGTGCATGAAAATTCATTTGTCATCTTCCACATTTTTGTTAAAGTTCTGCATTTACTGTAATACTGCCCACGAAAGGTCACAAGTTTCGATCCTTCAATTGAATTGACTTTTGCTAAATTTTACCATCCTTTTATCGATTTTTGCAATTTTTTTCATTACTCGAAGGCTTTCCCCCACTGTTTTACAGTATTCCACTAAACAAACAGTGACACTTGAAAATGGGGGTCGGGCAACACGGGGCCCTCGCTGATGAGCTGGTGACGACCTTGATGATTAGGCCTTTCTTTTTCAAACAATTTGCCGCTTAACAGATTTTAAATAGAAAAACGTGATATCCTCTTTGTTTTTGCCTGTTGTGATTAGTACAAAATTGACCGAGTAGTATGCAAACGATGGGTAAAGCTGAAAAAGAAAATGGCGGTTCTTCATAAACAATTGGCTGTTTTCTTTAGGTTGGAGAACACAACGAAGAGTTTCAAGCAATTGTGGACAACCTTNGTTNTGTCCATGAGGAGGTTGGTTCACTTATAAGCATTGCAATGTATCGTTTTCTGCGAAGTTAATTGTTTAAGTCATTTCTAGAATNAAAATGTTAGATAACCCACAAACATGGCCTTCGATGCGAAACAAAAGCATTTTCTTGCCCTGAATCAGTTATTCTGTTATAAATTAACTTCCCTTCGCACTTATCCGGTTGTAAATTCAACAAAAACCTGGCAAGACTTTCAGCTTGAGTGTTTGCATTGCTTCCATTATCTCATTTCTTTTTTTGAACAGAATGCTTCGGCAAATGTGACTGGAAGGATCAATATTACACGCATTTTTCCAAAGGGTAAGTAAAGTTGTGGCGCTTGTGGCAAATTAATTTAAGCAATACTGCACAATCGGAAAGTAAGACACCACACTTGTCACCTACTAATGGAAAATGTCTATACTAACAAAACTGTAACTTTTTTGTTTCTTATCACGCTTTTGGTGCGTGAAACAGAAGTTTTAACAAATCTAAGGCCTTTCATTTGGAAAGAAAAGGATAGCATTTGGAAAGTATGTGTTGGCTGATAAGCCTGTCTAATAGCTATCTGCTTGTGCTCGTGACAGTGAAGGAAATAAAGTCGTTGAGGTTTGTGGATAAATTTTTTGGCAGAGGACATAAAAAGATTAACGCCGTAAAACGTGCAGAAGAAAAGGTGCACGCAAAAGGAGAAACTGCAAACGATTTAAATGTTGGAAAGCAGCAAAAATCGTATTCGTGACCGAGCTTTCAATTTGTTATCGTTGGAATCAGCTATCAAGTATAAATTATAGCAGGACAGCACAGAGATAAAGCGTTAGAAAATAGAGTCAAAAAATTTTTAGAAAAGTTTCTGAATAAACAAATTGTCCTTTCGATTGTAATATGCCTAGAAAGTGTCAGAAATTAGAGTAGATTCATGTTTTTGACATGTGTTCTTAAATAATCCAGTTTCCAAAACTTGCAGCATTTTTTATGTCTGACAAGGTAAAATAGAGCAAGGAGCAAATAGCAAAATATTATTGTTCAATATCATTAATACCCTGAACTCTAAAATTCTGAAGCATACGCGTTTCCGTTGTGATTTATGAAATAGTATGAAAAGACAATGCAGTCTTCCAAGAGAAACGCCGACAAGTTACATTTTGTCCTCGAAATTTTATATAGTATTTTCAAGTAAGACCTGCTGAATTTGAAGCACTGGCGTGTAGAGGGGGCAGGGCGAAAAGGGCGAATGCGCCGGGCATCCAAGGTAGGGTAGCAAATAAAGAGTGAAATTACAAAAATTAGAATGCTGTAACTAGACGAATTTTCTTATTGTAAGGCTACTAACACATCCTGCATGGATTTCATTTTTCGAAACTTGTTTTTTTGCCAACACTAGTTTTTACTTATTCAAATGCCAGTGATTCTCACATTCCAATACCAGGGACCTATACTCTGGATGTGCGGCGCACCCCCAATCAAACTGCTGGTGACGTGACTTTTTCCAGATCGTGCTATCAAGGGCAAATCACAAAGAAGGTTTGAAAGATAATTATGGACGTTTAATTGATTTTCTGAGACAAATTTCAAAACTGTCCTATTTTAACTTGCATGATTTAGCTGACGTTTTGATGCATCACTAGTTTCCCGCTTCGTTTTTTGATGTGGCAACCCTGGGTGTGCACTTGAAATAGCCGCACAACTCTGCTTGCAATATGGGCATCAGCTCGAGCTTCGTCATTAATTAATTGGCAGTTCAGGCGGATTGATCATAACGGCACACACAAGCCCGTATCTGTACTTTCCCCACAGTAGTTGCACATGCAACAGCCACATAATAAAAGACGAAAGTTTTCTGGCGTACTTTATGCGCATTCTCAATTCTTGTATAGCTTAGCAAGTTTCAAACTATCAACCCTGGGTGTCCGCCATCCAAGTCACATACCTTCTCTGCTCGACTGCTATTCGACGAGACATTCGAAGAGCCTGATGTTTTTGCAGTTGTGAACTGCCCTGTCGTAGCGTTGAGTGTGTTTTACTCCACTGTTTTAATGCGCAGCCTTATATTTTTGCAGTTGTCAACTGCGCTGACGTAGCACTGAGTGTGTTGCATGTCCATGTTTCAACGCGTTGCCGGATATTTTTGCAGTTAAGAAATGCTCTGTCTTAGCGCTGAGAGCTATGTTTTGCTCCAGTCTCCTAACTTCGAGCGCCGAATTTATGTTCATTACAGTGACACATTGTGCAACAACGAGAGTGCGAGTAGAATAATATGCATATTGTGACAACACAACCTCGCCAAAACATTGGTTTGCAAACGTGAATATGACGTCATATTTTGAAGTCACAAACAGCGTATATACAGCAACAATTACCACCATACACCACTGCTTAATACTAGAATTTGGTAGGGTGCAGACAATCAAGCAGTCGCCCCGGGTATCACCAGACCTCTGCACGCCACTGACTTGGAGTTGGACCAAAATCCGGTCTTCGGGGACGATATGCTCCTGACAGTGAGATACAATGAAACATACCCGATATTAATGCAATGCAACTGGATACCTTTCGCAGAAAAGCATTACAACTTCTACAGCGGATCACTGACCACGCCTGGTCTCCAAGAGTGTGTTACGTGGATCAATATGCTGAAGCCAATTCACATCTCGAATGATCAGGTGAAAATCAGCACTTTCGTTAAATAATTTGTGTCCACTTAGATATGGCCTAAGCATTTTGAGAAACTCTTTTGAAAAACGTCTGAAAGGCCTGCGTAACTGCATATATAGAAAATTGGAGGCTTGACACAATGCACCCGACATTATGAAATTGCGGTAGTGCAAAGATCAGAAATGGTTACTCCTAAAAAAACTATTGACTTACAATTGAAACTTCCTATTTTTGAAACTCCGCACATCACTAATATCTCCTGTGCTTTAACGTTACAACTGTTTTCATCTGGCTGAAAGTTAAATAACTCATACCCAAGTTGAACCCATACAACAGGCAGACTGAATGAATTTATCTTTTGAAAATGAAACTAGCTAGAAGAGTGTGGCACCAAAGATTAAAGGGACCTTGAGAACAACAGCGAATTGGAACTAGAGGGTTAAAGAAACCTAAACCGAAGAGAAGTTAGTCTTCAGGTTGGGACAATCGGGACACGCTAAGGTACTCCCTCCAATATGGATTAATGAATCCCCTACCGCTGACGGTCCTCACTTGACAGTACAAACACTAAAGGCCGTCGATTCGTGTCCCATCGGGAATCATCTGCCACCGAAAAACTATTTCCCCTAAAAATTGGTGGGATCAGACCGAGGGCCAGGATCGGTCCTGCATTGCGGAGAGTGCTCCCAATAGATGAGGGAGCGCCGGAGTCATAGCTACAAAGTTAGCCCCAACGCTGTGAGGGGTCAATGGACAACACAATCATCCATTCTACAAGCGAGGGTCCTGGGACAACCTTGGTGCCTGTTAACATGGCTACGAACAGCCATGACGGGCCCCTGCAGGACTACAATGACAATTTCCGAATAAGACCCAAACCTGCTTACTTACATTGGACAAATATATTAACTAAGACAAAATAGAAATTAACTCAGGTGAAATTGTATTGTTTAGATAAGTGAATTCAGAAAGCTGCTCTATGGTCCTGGTGACCCCATGGTCAACAACTTCAGACCTTGCCAGCCACTGCATGACAGGAAATTAACAGTTGTTGATCAAGACACCGACTCTGAAAGTAGTGATTCGGATGATGATGGTCATCATGGTCATCATGGTCATCAAGGTCATCATCACCATCATTGATCCATCATCCACGAATGTGCATATAAAGTTTTTGCAGCAAAAAAACAAGGGCAATGTAAGCCCATCACTGCAATGACAAAAGTGTATGTATATATATGTAACTTTGTTTTCTTATATCTCAAATTCCAGTTGGACATTCTTGTCAACATTGCTGCGTCATATCACGATTTGCGCAATTGTATCTATTAAAGAGATTACTAATCAACATAACTGTGTGACTCTTTCTTAGGGGTGGGTTCCACCTACTCGTTGCAGGAAGGACACCAAAAATATGTCCAAGTGACGTTGAGTGTTACCACTGTGCAGCGTCGGATTTAGGGGGTCAAGGGGCCCGGAACCCACCGTGTTCATTTGGTTAGACATACAGTATGTGCGACATGCGCGTGCCACTTAGTCATTTTTAGCGAGAAAAGTGTGTTTGTAGACGGTATCAGTTATATTGGTCGGCCAGACGGCAGTATTTCACTTGAAAATAAATTGGTTTTGTGACGGAACAACTATTACCCTTATTGGTTTCGTGAAAGTCGGTCAGGTATCTGAAGTGAATGCAAGGCCAGGCCACGTATAACGAATTAGCTTACGTCTCTACTCGTTACTGGAAGATTTTGCGCCTGCCTTACTCAGATTTGCACAGGTCGCAAATGAGTAGCATGTTTAAGTAGGACTACCATACGTCCTCTTGTTGGAGGACATGTCCACTTTTTTCATGAGAAATGAAATATTCTCCGAGGACAGTCCAAAATGTCCTCTTTTTTGTATTTCCTTTTTTACATAGCTATAGTCAGTGGCGTAACTAGAGGTTTGAGCTAGGGTGGAAAAAGTAGCTCAAAGGGGCCCACTCGTCACTGAACGGGCCCCACTAGACTAGTTAACACTCAGAAAAAACGTGAGAAATGATGGCGATTGTGGATGTAGATGGCTATACGAAAACCGTAAATCACCGGAAAATAATCCGGAAAACGCAATAAATCAACAACCTACTGAAAAACAAAACAATACTAAACCGAAATATAAGTTAAGTGGGGGTCCGGGTTTCACATTTAGCTTGACAGGGGGGGCTATTCGCCCCTCTGCCCCCCTTAAGCTACGTCACTGGCTATGATATATTGCAGGTCGGTAATAAAGACACAAGTAGTAAATGTCATAAAATGCAATAAAAAGGAATATTAATTAAAAATTTTCACTGTATTGAATTTATAGTTTTTACCATTCAGGATTTTTGAGCAACTTGCGCTTGCTCTGAAAAATAGAGTTGTCCTGAAATTTTTCATTGTATTGAGATATTTTTTATCATTCAGGATTTTTGAGCAACTTGCTCTTCCCTGAAAACAGAGAGTTTGCCCTGAAATTTTTCAAGCCGGGAGGGCTGCCGCCCCTTCCCCGCCACGCACGCCTGTGATCCTTGGCAAGCTAAGATAAAGTGATACCCACTTGATTACGCTGTGAGAAATATGTTTTTGGTACTCAATATCCACAAAGTCAAAATAGTCTTTTCACTACTTTTTGCGAACTGTGCAAATGCAACCACACGTAATTCACTCAGGTTCAAAATCGTTTATTTATTTTCTGAAAAAGTGACACTTCTGGCGTAGTTCTTCGTTTTTTAGCATTGCTGATTGGCTAAAACATTTAGAAACTACTACATTCAGCTATGTACCATACACTGATCACCGCATCACGGCTCATCAGAAAAACTAGTACAGTTTAATGAAGTCAGCAGTCGGCGCTCTAATGCGAAAGTCATTGAGATACTGAAAAAAGATTTACCACTGTTATGTAACGATTAATGTGAAAGCATTCCCGCCTTTCCCGCCGAGAATTAACGCAACCAAAACATAGATTAATCAGACAACTTGCAGGCCCTCCCATAAATTTAGCTACGACACTAGCTCCTATCTTGTTGCAGATGAGTAGGCACAGCTTACTGTATGTGAATACAATATATCGGGGATGGCCAACAGGTCGATCGCGATCGACCGGTCGATCGCCGAGTCTCAGTTGGTAGATCGCGCCTGATTTTGCATTGAATTGACAAGATGACTAAAAAGAAAATTTTAACTCAGTGTTAAAATACTCATGCTCACTAAAACAAACATTTGCTTAGTGCAGGTTTTTTTAAGGAAAATGTTACGTACCCGGTATGGACCT
>JGI24158J21664_10013968_pt1 | contig 10569 bp, 3 predicted proteins | sample Ectturendosymbi3_FD_21664 | JGI IMG/M metagenome (IMG submission 21664)
AATTTGGCAACTGACAATTGAAATAAATCAGGTATTTCTAAAATTTTGTGCTTGGAATAGAGTACAGTTGTTTTAGTTTTGTTATATTCAAGTTTTCTCAGTTTTATTTTGCTTTATTTTGCAATCTAATTAAAGGGAGTAAAGTCGTCTTGGTGGCCCTTCCCAGTTAAGTATTGAATAACTTAAATAGGAATGGAAAAGAGCGAAGTAAACGGGTTTGAGCACTGAAGTGTTTTAATTTGAACAACATTCCACATGATTTGGAGAGCTGTGTTACCAACGTTTCAATTTGAGGCTTCCAATTAAGTTTATCTCCATGCAACATGCGTGCTTTCAATTTGCTTCAAATGAAATACTGTATATGTTTTGATCATCTTTTGAGCCGTTAATTTCAGAGGGCTTCAACAAGCCATGGGGCTACCATATCTTATGATTATTTTCGCTGGTAATGCTTCTTTGTACAGTAGTTGTATGCTGTAGCTCAGTCATTTTTGTTTGGTCATATAAAGTAATATTTTCTGAAAGATAAAGCCATACCGTATTTACTCGATTGTAAGCCGCCCTTAAATGTAAGCCGCCCTTGATTATAAGCCGCACGAAAGGGTGTTCAAAAATTAATGCGAGCCGCCCATGATTGCAAGCCGCACTTCACCATAGATTACGTAAGACCAGTTTTTTTTTAGGAAAATGTTAAGTACTCAATATGAGCCTGTAGGGACCCGATTTCTCTGATTCTAGGGACCCGATAATGATATTCTCTGATTCTAGGGACCCGATTTTCAATTCTAGGGATGAGAATCGGGTCCCTAAAACACCTTGAAAAGAAACTGCCTTAGCCTCTGAGATACATTCGTGTATAGCATGCTTTGTGTTTGATTAGCAACCCTGGTAATGATGATTCACCACTACAACTGCCTTCTGTTCATCATAACCCCTCCTGTGACGGATGTGCACATGATGCTGAAGAGAGGAAAGATAATGCAAAAAGAGGGTTTGGTCAACAAAACCTAGCCGAGGAAAGACGGCGTCATCTAGAGTATATGCGGTATTATGAATTTTTTTAGGTCATAAAAAATGGCCCTAGCCATCAGGAGTTAAAAATGGCAAAGTTTCTAAGGATAAAAAGCGCAAGAATCTGGCAGTGTTAGCTGAAATGCCGCGACTGAGACGTTTTGTTTTCAGCAAAGCTTGAAAACAAAGCAACGTTAGAACAACAACGTTAGAACAGTGGCGTTAACCAGAGCACCTGAAAATGTAGGTGAAAATCACGAGATAAGTTTCGAAGCACCTTTCACACTTAGACTGGCTGGCCATATTGACGTTATTTTTCTGGCGTTTTCGTTTGTAATCTCTGGTTTCTGCTTATTGTTCGGGTGAATTTTGTTTCTTGTCGAGTCGCTCTCTAGCCTGTGGAAATATTTTTAAGGATACACTGTAGTGCAGTGTTTCCCAAACTTTTTAGGCTTGCGGCGCCCTATAGAAGGAAAATATAATTTGCGGCACCCAGTGGAGAGCCCATAACAATTTGCTTTAAGGTCTGGTGACATTCTGAAAATAGTATTTTAATGATATATTGAAAACGTATTAGCTCGCAGCACCCCTGAGTATCGTAAACGGCACCCCGGTTGGGACCACTGCTGTAGTATTTATATCATAAACCCTCTTCTCGCAGCAAACTGTATGTGCAGTTGAGCACCGTATTTATTCGATAATAAGCCCCGGCTTATAAAGTTTTCTCATTATTTCATGCGGCTTACATTTTTATTTTTTTACTTTATCGAAAGTTATAGTTGACGCTCAGTCTTTCCTTAGCTACATTTTGTGGACCAAATCATCCTTTCGTATTCGGTTTACTTCAGCATGACGTGCACACCCGTCACAGCAGTAAATTTGTCCAGTCACTCGGGCTAACATGAATGAGCCTAATACGCAGAGGACAAACTGGCGTTGTCATTGCCCTGTGACGTACGTTACGTGATATTGGACAAGTTCTCATGATAACTTCTCATTCACTGTTACGTAACCAACGTCTCAGAGCAATGATAGTACCAGCCAGAATGAGACAGTGTCGCCAACCGGTATATATATATACCAAATTTGAAAAATTTGGTATATTTTCAAAGTGCTTGATATATAAATTCTTGATTCGGTATATACAAAAAATTTGGTATATTTTTGATGGAGTGTTATTTGAGTTTTCAAACCAAATTATTTGTCATATTGAAAACTTAAACAGAGAAAACATAGTGGTGTTGAAAGTTTGAAACTATTATCGTGCAACTTCAGTGATTTTGTTTAACATGGGAGCAAGTGTGCACTTTTGGTGAACGGTGAATGAGACTGAAAGAGAGCTGAGAAGTTCTGAAAAACTGAAGTTAGCTCTAGGTATGTGCTTTCAGTCAGCCAATGGCATCCAAAATTTGGTAAACTGTTTGTGAGCGTGCCAGAAGATTTAGAGAATAGTGGCTGGTAGGGTTTGCATCAGTGGCGTATACTCGGGTGTGCTAGGGGTGCTGCGCTCACACTGTGAAACTGAACATGACGTGACATTTTCCAGATTGTGCGATCAAGGTAAAATCACAAAAAAACTATAATGATGATGACGTACTTTCCAGCCCAAAGGTGTGCGTCATATGTATGTACTCGACTGCTCTCGTATTCGAACAGACATATATACGTGAACTGCGTTGTTCCATGGCTGAGTGAATTTTACTCCCCTATTGCTTCTAACTGACAAAGCAGGGTATGCGACATTCCAGGTGCACATCTGCAGGGCTCGAAACTCGTAATCGACAAGACATTCGCGCAGAACCATACCTTGTTTCTACAGTTGTGACCAACAACAACTTTTGATCGTCTAAGTCAGTGGTTCCCAACGTGGGCGGTGAAGCAGAAATGGGGGTTGGGGGGCGATAGGAGACCCAGTTAATAATTACATTTCTGTTGTCTTACTAGCTTTGAGTGACCAAATGTCATAAAAAGCAGTATGATCAACAATCATGTATGCACGTAATTTGTAAACAAAAACTTAGCGTTTTATAGTGAAATGCACTAAAAAATTGTGTAGATATGTGCGCTAGAGATGGTAGGGGCGCGATAGAAATTTGTTTGTCAGAAAAAGGGACGCTAGCCAAAAAAGATTGAGAACACTATCAAGTGAAGTAAAAAAAACTAAGAAAACACTCAAAAAATAGCATTATATTTCAAGTGGTTTGTTACAGAAAAGTTTGGTATATATTTGTCTAGATCTGGTACATCTGCTGTAAGAAGAGTTGGCAACACTAGAATGAGAGCAAATGGAAATTTCGGTGACGCAAGCCTCGAGCGGTTGCATTCAGTCAGTATAAATCGCGTGATGAGCACAAGTGACGTTACTGACCTGGAATCACCCCTGATTTAGCTGATTCAAACGTATACAAATTCACCTAAGAATTGCTATTTGGCCATCCACTTGCTGTCGTTGAATCGTTCAGCAGAGTCATGATTCTATTCTTTTAAAAACGCAAGGGGAGCATTGCGTGGGCCACTCTCTCCAGAATCAGCGATAACAACAATTTTATTTTTGGGCGAAGTTCTCATTATAGATACAGTCAGGCCAGGAGGTAGCGAAAAGACACTTTGGTCATTTTGTCTGCCACCACCTAACCGCATACCGTCGAACACCAGGCTTAACTGAACACGTTTCAAGACACTGCGCTACTACGGGCCTTGCGCAAACCAGCAGCATCGTTCCTCGTGTTGAGCCACCAGATGTTCAAATGAAACAAACGCCCACTCTGTTCTGCCCTCATCTCCTCACATAAAGCACCAAGTTAATGAATACGTCAGGGACGGCATTTGATGTGATTGACAACAGATGAAATATATTTTTAAACTAATGTCAGAGATCTTAAATTTTTTTCGCTGTGAAAATTATTCTCGGTGAAGAAGACCATAACTACCTGCTATTTTTGTTTTCCTTTTTCAAAAGCTCATAAAACCTTTTGGGTCTCATCATGATCGAAGCACCATCGGCACAAAAAAACAAGTAGTGAGTCCGCGAAATCTGATGATCCTCAATAAAGGAATCTGCTTTCTTCAACATTTCTGTTCCTGTGGTATGTTTGGCACGTGGACGGAAAAAAAGAGAAATTGTTCCACTTAATCGTCAGTGGCACGATATTGCACAAACACCATGAATTGTGCATCTTTTCCTGAATCTGTAGTCTCGTCGAACTATAAGATAAGATTTCCACTTCGCTTTGCATCAACAATAGTTTGTTTCACAATATCGATTGAGAGTTATTGGATATCGTCGCTTGATGGTGTTGTTGGACAAAAAAACCATAGCGAACTTATTAACTGCAGCATCACTGCACAGTCTGGCTATTTTCACGGCTGCTGGTTTGACCAAGCTCTCCCCGCTGTCATGGGCGTCGGACGGGGAGGAAGGGGGAACTTAGCCCCCCTGGATTTTGAAAATTTTAGCAAAAAAAGGTTGTTTTCTTAGTTTCGAGTGGCAAAAAACAAACTTTTGGGCCCCCCCCTTAGAAAAATTTTGGAAAAATTACCTAGTGTCCCCCCTCCTGGAAAAAATCCTTCCGACGCCCATGCCCGCTGTATAAGGCGCTTTTGCTCTTGGATTTTTCCAAGCAACAGGAATGATGCAAGCACTGTTTCACTATGGGAGTAAGCTTTTACTCCTGAAGTATGTGGACGATAAGTTCGACCTCACGTTACCAGGAATTTTTTCTTTAAACACCTCAAGGTTTTCGTCAACGAATTTTACATATTTTTACTCGAGATGCCGACGTAGTTTAGATTCTTTGAGACATCCGTAGGCAAGGGCTTCTAAGCATAACACGCACTGTTTCAGGATTTCAACGTTTACTTCGACTGATCACTGAAGTACATCCAAGTTTCAAGTAGTTGTCTGCATATGCAAATGCCTGCTTTCGTTTGGCAACGATGAACGAAGACGGTAAAAGCTAACCGCAGTTTAGATAACTGCTTTGCACTTAAGTTACAGACCGCACTACCTCACAAGTATAAATGCCATGTGGAACAGTAGAATTTTGAATTTTTCACGCTGGTTAGGTGATTTAATCGCTGTACAAATAGATTCGTCGATCGTGTAAAGTTGATAAAAATAGTATTGTTTGAGGGCATTAAAGCAAACGTGTTCGCCCCTATGGTTTGGGGACTCATCCAGAAGCTTCCGCGGACTGAGGTGAATCCGTGGACTCGGGTTGGGAAACACTGCAATAAACGTTTATGATCTGATCGGTTCAAAATTCATGATTGGATCTTCGTAAACCTTAGAGTGAAACAAAATTCGGGTGCTGCATTGAAGTCCATAACGAGGAGCGCTTAGATCATCTCGTAGAATGTCTTACTAAAGTTTTCTGCGTACCGACCGGCAACTTTAAGAATAATTAGGTGGCTAATTGACAAACTCGGCAATCAGATTTCAATGCATTTTCACTGTTTAGCAAAAACACTTAACTTGGTGAAATCTGCAAAAATGCAATCTTCAAATTTATTTTTATGTTTATATTTTTTCGTAATCACTTTCGTCGTGATTCCAGGTGATATGGTCCTTATTCCAAATGTTTGCTACGATGGGAGTCATTTCATTCGTTGTACTTGTGATGAGCATCATATTTGGATCTGAGCCACCGACACCACCTGGCAGAGCTGAAGCCAATGTTGCTGACAGAAGAAAAAACGAAAAAGCAGCAGATATTCTACAAACTCTAAAAGAATACAAAGTTTCAGTGAAAGAACTTTTTTCATCCAAGGAGTTTCTCATTATCTGGATAGTTCTTCCATTAGTTTCTTCGACATTTCGTTGCAATATTGTACTTTTATCGTCCATACTGCTCGTTGAATTTCCTGACAAAAATGACATAGACAAACATGTAGGCATTGCACTTGCCATAGCTTGGTTTATGTATACAATTGGAAGTTTAGTTACTGGTCCAATTTTGTCAAAAACACATCGATACAAAGAAGTAACCTGTTTAAGCGTTCTTCTTACTTTTGCAAGCTGCTTTGCCATACTACTTGGTGTTCGCTTTGGAAACATTCCGTCAATATTCGCTGGTGTAATTTTGAAAGGATTTTCAACGGGAATTTTTGTGACGTCAGCAGTGGAACTTATTGCTGAAGTTACATATCCTGAAGCGCCATCTCTTCCAATGCTCATATCATGTGCATTAATCGGTGTTATTACGGTGATGTATTCTACTGTTGGAAGGATTTTATTGCAGAATGTTAGTCCCACTGCTGCAACAGGTTTTCCAGTGGTCCTGACATTACTCTCTTGCTTTTTATTGCTGTTCCCGAAGTTTGTTTACAAACGGCAAATGGCCAATAATGAAGAAATGTGTGAACCCTTGATAAGCTCCCAAACCGGTTGTTCTTCAAAGTGACTTTATCACATAATTCCCGCCTAATTTGGCGAGTATAGACCATGAAATTGCACATGCCCGGGGCGGACCCAGCAGGAGGCGATTGGGGCGCTCGCCCCGCTACAACTTTGGAAAGTAACTTTATTTACCATGATATTTTACAATTCGGAAAACAACATTCGCAATATAATGTCATTTGTTGTCCATTGTTTTGTCACAGAAGTTTGTTTCAGTATACTTCACCCCTCTTACAGTAGCAAAGCCGTTATGAAACTTGACTACCGAATATTACTGAAATCGCCCTCAACATTAATGGCTGGATCGGCCCCTGCACATACCTATATTGTTTCGTTGCGGCTTTGTTAAAAGCTAAATACATAAATCTAGAAGTCCCAAGTTTTTGGCTTCCCTGTGCACGAAGTTTTTGACATATTTTTGGTTACTGCAAATGACAGTAAAGCATATGTTTTGTTTTTGTAGATATCATGCCATGAGAAAATCGTTTTCGAACCATCTCGGCAGACACAAAAGTTGAAACATATAATTTTCGTAATTGTTTCAACTGATGCCTGTGTTGCAAAGGTTTGAGGGGATAACTGTCTTTATTTCTGGTGCATCCAGCGTATGCAAATATGTTTGAAGACCACATGTATAAAAAAATGCACATTTTTCGTAGTCTGACATTTCGAATTTGGATATACAACAAAAATATGATCATTCACATTGTTTCCAACGTATGTTTTATGTATTTGAAACAACTTGCTGCAATTTGATTTCCTGCAAACGCTCGACTTTTCCTAATATAGTAACCTGCACCTGAATGGTAGCTGCCTCATCGATTCTGGACTGACTTGAGAGCAGTCGCTGGACATGAAAGATCCCCACGTGCAGGTAATAAAGTTGCCAACTTTTTGAAGCCTACAGTCCCGTTAACGATAATGGGATGTATCGATACTGTTGCAACTTACTAATGACCTGTGCAACTTACTAATGACCAATTCCAGAGTGATACGTCACAAGCAGTAGCAAAACGTCTATGTCTGAAGGTCCATTTTTCCGTGTGAAACAAGGCGATATCGTCTGCAAGTAGTTCTTCACGTACAACAGGCCTGCATAACTCAGAAAGATCGAAGGGCCTACTTGATCAATATAAATTTCCCACGGGCTGCAAAAGTAGGCCTATATTCCGTTGTACAGTGATCTGGAAAAAATTATGGTATAGGCTACCCGAAATCGGGCTTTTGCAACGTTTTCTGCTATTGAGAAAGCTCCCACGGGCCACAAGAATAGCTCTCGCGGGCCGCATGTTTTGCAGGCCTGGCGTACAAGGATATGCCGCATTTTTGTGTTTGCAAGTAAGCTTGCAAGGTTAAACAATCATTCACCTGTCTGGGTGCGCAAAAAAACTCATCCAGTGACGACATTTTTTCCACCATCATGGAATGCATGGTGTAACAATGTAGAGAAGAAGGTTTCAAACAGGATTAAAGAGTCGGCAAGCAAACCTCGCTTTGCGTCGACTAGCCCGTGGTCTAGTGGTAAGTGCGTCCGCTTCGGTGCTGGACCTGGTAGGTCGAGAGTTCGACTGTCGGTCGGGTCTCACCAAGAGCTTGTAAATTGGTACTGTACCTTTCTTACCAGCCGCACTGTGCTGCACAGAAGAGACACAGAAGAGTCGCACTGTGCTGCATAAAGAGCTTCCAGAACACAAAACAAACCGAGAGAAAATGAAACCAGACTTTGTACAAACTACAAACTCAGTCGTGGCGCTAAAAGACCACTGTATTTACAAAACACCAACAACACAACACCATATAAATAAATTCACTTCAAAGGTGAGGTTTACTTGCTGTGAAAGAACGCATCAAATTCACGAAAAAGTTTTGATAGTGTATGGGCATGGGTAGTTTTTCTTTTTAACTATGCTATGATGTTTGTCATGGTTGTCACTCAAGGCGCAATGTCCACAGAACGCAAGATACAAAATCTTCAGCTGTCGAGTGATGAGAACGGACAATTATCTTGCAGTTAGTTACGGTATGTGGTCCCTTAACGCTGATATTTTTTTGTATGATAACATGGACTTAAGCTGAAGCGATCTTACTCATTGAATGAGCTTAAATGAAGGATGTTAGAAGCCCGGGGCAACAATTCTCCCTTTCCTTCTCTTTGCTTGCGCGTTTTTTTCATTCCATCCTTTTGTTTTGCTCATTATGCCTTTCACCATTTGGAGAACTAAAATTGTAAACTTTAGTTTTAGTCTATCTAAACTTTCGTTGATGAATACTGTTTAACACGTGATCTTCTCAACCGTAGCCTAACCAAACACAACTGCATATAGGAATATTGAGGTTGGTGGTTGCTTCATTTAAAAAGTACCAATCGATAGCAGTTGGTTTCGTGTAGCCTACTCTTCAGAGAAAACCCTAGTCCTGAAGAGTGTGTATATCAAGGGTGTGGTCTGCACGGCCTGACAGTTTTGGACGATGAGACAATCGACTAGCTGTTTCAACACCTGCCCCGAGGTCCATAGTGCGGTCAGACCGTCGCCAGAAAGTTGTCAAGGGGAGGGCTTGACATTCAAATTTGACAAAAATTCAACTTATTTATAATGTTTCAAATTTCAATTTGGGGGGCTTGGAGCTTTGTTTGTGGGCCTAAGCCCACCAAAGCCCCGCCGTGGCAACGGGACTGAGTGCGGCCAAGCACTGGACTGAAGGAATTCACTTAAACGATGAAGAAGAACGTTTGGCAAGTCCTTGCCCTCTTGGTTAGTCTCTCCTGGAGCGGCGGTGCTTCTAAGAAACTGTGTAACCTTTTAACGCCCGCAGAAGCCACGATCGTGGCATTTGGCCATAACTCGAATGGATTGCGTTAGAGAGTCAATAAAAACATCCTCGGATTCGGAAGACAGCAAATGCTTCGGTGAGTTAAAAAAGATACCTTTACATTTGAAAGTTTTGAGACAAATGCAAATTTTTGAATTTCCAAGAGTTTTTTTGGCAATTTTCAAAAAAATTCAAAGTATTCTTCCCAGGCTTTCCTGTGACTTTTCTCGAAAGGTTTTTGGCTTGGTCTACGTCTGAAGACCCCAACTAACAAAAACTTTCAATCAAAGTGAGTCATCACTATTTCAGGAGGGAAAATGTTTGGGTGAAAAAAGTGGGCGGGATCACGTGATTTTGAAAATGACGTCGTCGGGTCTCGAAAAAAAACTACAAGGGGTAAATCGTTTTTTTGGTTTTAAACGGAACTAAGCGAAAATCTGAATATTTAAATTACTTGATTTACTTTCCAGCGTTAGTGGTTCGAAAGTGGTCTAAAATAACCAAACCAAGTAGCTAACCACGTGCATTAGCTCATTTGCATATATGCAAAAATCTTCCATAAAATTTTTTCTTCTCAGTCTCAATATTTTCACATGAAATTTGGTAGGATGTTGCAAGGCACCAAAGGAAACTTGTTCTGAAAGTTTCCGATATTTTGTTGGACAACTGAAGGGTAAATTGACCTTTCAATTGTCCAAAGAGGACAAAAACAATCCAAAAATTTAGGATTTTGCACCGTTTTACCTCCCACCAAAAAGTGTTTAGTTTTTTTGATTTTTTCGCAACGTTACTGTCATAACCGACATTTTCCGCAACTTTATAGCCTTTGATTGGCTTCCTGCTGTTAGTGGTTGAATAGTTATGGCCTAAAGACTACAAACTGATTAGCTTATCCTCTAGGGAATTAGCTAATTTGCATATCTTCAAAATCTTCCATAAATTTTCTCCTCTCAATATTTTCACTTGAAAATCGGTAGGATATTGTAAGACACCAAGGGAAACCTGTTCTGCAGATTTCAGATGTATCGTTGGACAAGTGAAGGGTAAATTTACCCTGCGGCTTTTTGAACAAAAACCACGAATTTTTTTGGCAAAACCAAAAACAGGTTTCCCAAAAAATCACGTCACAATGATATCACAATTACGCGCAACATACTTCACAAGATGTTTTGCTGTTTTCCGAATCCGACGATACCTTCACTGACTCTCTAGCGCAGGGGTCTCAAACTCAAATTGCTCCGTGGGCCTAATGAGGACTTGTAAGGTAACCCGCGGGCCGCATTATGATGCTGACGAAACAATAGCGGTACCTGAACTTACTAAAAACAGCTTTTACATCTTGTTTCCTG
>JGI24158J21664_10013971_pt1 | contig 10568 bp, 8 predicted proteins | sample Ectturendosymbi3_FD_21664 | JGI IMG/M metagenome (IMG submission 21664)
GACCTGCTGGGGTTTCGGGTTCAAAAGTTGTGATGTAAGTTAGTAAAAATATTTGACTAATTAGATAATTAATTAATTTGTTTATTTTAAATCATAACTTTTGAACCAGAAATGCTAGAAAGTTGATCAAAGGCTCAAAAGACTCAGACTCGAGCCTAGTTTCCAGTGAAAACTTCAGCGAAACACTTTGGCCTAGCGGTTGGGCCCTAGGTCAGGCAACATGAGCCAAAATGACCCTAAAACTACTTCACTTATGACGTCAGTCAAAAAAATCCACACACCCCAACCAAAAAATTTTTTCGAGTGCAATCTATTAGACTGGCCGATCAGTTTGAGCCCTTGAACAGCTCTCTAGCGTAATCGGCGGTGGAGTTAGGGCGTTGGTAAGGCAACCGAAAACTGCTGGTTTTTAGGCTGAAATCGAAGTATGAACATATCGTAGACCGGCTCTCTAAGTGTTAAGAAAAAAGCCACTGATGCAATTATTCAGCAGCAGTCACTCAAGATAGCCCAATTTGCAAAAAAATAGGGTAGTGTCTAAACAGCTGTTGGCATATCCAGGTTTTGCTTCTGAAGGACTAAATAACTGTATTCAGCTTTGTGCCACATATAAAGCTAATTTCATGACATTGGCAATACAGTAAACCTGGTCAAGTGAGAAGTGTCTAATTCTTACTGTCCGAGGGGTCATTGGGCTTTCACCATGGTTACTTTCTCTTGGCTAATAGAGATGACACCTTTACTGTTATAAGATCACTATACATCAGGGGTGGACAATTAATTTGGCTCGGGGGCTACTTTGAGAAGGCCACATTCAACAGAGTGCTGTACCTTCTAATGGAAATAGAAGCAAGTATTGCTCAAGTTACTAAGTTAGAGGAAATTTCAGATTTGAACGTACTTCCTGAATGCTTCTGCGAGCCACTGAAAACGCTGTGGCGGGCCACTTTTGGCCTGCGGGCTGCTATTTGCCCACCCCTGCTATACATGGTTTCACTATCTTTTTGGGAGCACTTTCGAATCACGGCCAATGAAAACGATACAAACAACATATTGCAAACATTCTGATAACTCATGTTATCATCATCAGTGCATTGCAAATTGAACTGCAGTGATCATGCTGCAGGTTCTTACTGGTCACTCAGGAGAAAAGCGCTGTGAAAAATGAAAAACGCGATGGGCTGTTTCGGTAGTGACGTAGTGGCACGACGCATATGTAGTGATCAAGAACCTGCAGCATCTTCTGTAATTTGCAGTTCTATTTATTTGCTTTTCACAGCAACAACAAATCATTATGATGTGTTATATCATCACATAGAGCATTAACCCTGAGTTATCCCTTGCTTTCACAATGTCACCTTGGACCATTGTAAAATAGTCGTAAAAAAACAAGGGAAACAAAAGAATTTTATTAATCCTAAAAAATCACATATGTACTTGGGCATTACAGACAAAGGTTTGGTGCATGGCAGTAAAAACTTGTATTCATATGCATGCACTTTTGTACTCCTGCTTGAAATAAATTGTGCTCAATGTCAAAATGAAATGGCCACAATCATCATGTGCAAGAAAGTGTTGAGGAACAACTAGTGCATGTAAAAATGATAACTTCCATTTAGGATATCTGTGATGACACACAGATGCATTTGACACACAGATTTATGCATTTAGACTGCATTTAGTTGCCATACCTGCATGAAGAGTCCTTTTTAATCTTTCCCTGGTCGCTTGATCTTTTGATGGCTCAATCTTGTTTATTACCTCTTGGCAGCTCAAGTGAATGAGTGCATGACTGATTNAATTTTATTGATATTAAATGATTCAATTTTATAAATATTGAATATATAAATTTTTGCTTATAATGCATAGAGATGCATTTGTTTTCCATAGAAAAGAGCCTATCAAAAAGAAACTTGTAGTACCTCATTTCAAACAAAGGCTGTAATTACAAACTTGTCATTATTTTGCTTACATATTTGTGAATTGCATCAAAGCAATATGCAGTTGTGTAGAGCAATTTGGAGTAGTTTTGGATCTAGTCGATGGGTTTTATGTTGCATTTATAACTTGAAACAGGCCCAGACTTCTATTCTAACCTTTTACAACATATAGAACTCAGATCTGGACTTATCACAATTGAGGATATTGCTGGACTTGCTTATTAAAGCTCATACAGCTGGTGTACTCATATTATAGAATATAGTTTGCTTTTGTGCTTATGAGGATATATGTACTTTTTGTTCACTGTACCAGTGTGGGTTGATATCATTTGCAGTCCTAGTGTGTTTTGGACTTGTGTCCAGACATTTTAGACACGGACTCAAATGTATTGTGATTAATTTAACTTGGACTCTGCTTTAGTTGAGTTGATATTATTGGCACAAACATTGAACAGTTTTATGTAAATTAAGGTTGAAGCGCTGGGACACCAAAAAATAACTGTTAGCCAGGTTGTCTCCACGAGTGCCTCTTGACAGATAGGTCATTTTCTATCATGGTTTAGAGATGATGGCTGAATTGTTGCTGGATTTAGTGTTGTGATAGGGCTACATTTTGGAAACGGGTTGCAGTCTACTGGATGATAAACACAGTTGCTTAGGAGTGCTAAGTCGCAACCAGTATCTATCATGTTTTTTTTCCAGTTCTGCAAGGAGCTCAGCATGACAGAGAAACTGCAAACCCAACTTAAATGAAACTCTACTTGGCTTTCCATACCTCTTTTGCATCCAAGCAGATATTTTTGTTCTAACATAGCAATATGTATTGTAGTGCCAAGAAAAAGCCCCTTTTTGATCTTCAATTAGGCCAGCCAGTTGCAAAATTGTGTTACATGTGCAGAAATATTTAAGTGCGGTGTAGAAATCTTCAAAAGGTACTGGTCTGCTGGGAATGGTGGAGAAGGCCACTAGGTACAATGTCGCTACAAAACAAAAAGGCTGCAGCAGCAATAACAAGAAAAAAATTTTTAACAGACTGGGATTTACACTTTGGTTGCCATTGTTCAATGCATTTCTGTGTTTTATGTTAAAAAGTAGTTGTTCAGCGTTGTTATTTTTGTGTTGAACATATCTTTTCAATTTGCATGTGTTACATAATGAGTATTTAAGTCTAAAAACTTACATCATGATTTGGAACCTTGTGTTCACTTAATTCTGATTTACTTGCAGCTGGTAGTTTTGTGCAACTGTGAGTCTACACTCAGAAACTAGAACAGCAATTTCATGAGTATCATGATCTGAATTCACCTCTTAATTTCATCTGCAATCTACTGCACCGATTGAGTCAAAATGGTTTTTGAGTCTCTTGTGGTAGATTTGATGAACCGTTATCTTGGGGAGTATATTGAAAATCTTGATGCTTCACAACTAAAGCTTGGAATATGGGGAGGTGAATTGTGTATATATTGTGCTTAACATGTTGGGAGCCAGTGTACAAGTGTATCGTACTTTGCAATCACACATTGAGCTGCTGTTTTCACGCCACTTTGCAATTCCATACCTTGCCGGGCAATTTTTCTAGAGAGCTGGTCAAACCCTCAAAAGACTCAGTAAGTCTTTTAGTTTGCAATGAAAAAAATTTTTTAGATTTTGGCTTTCAGTTGTTTTGTTGATGAAGTCATAAATGGGGCATGTTCAGGCCTTATTGGGCCCTGGCCCCAACTGCAAGAGGGAAGTATTTTGCTCAATTTTTTTTGGGAAATTAGACAAACATACCAGTGTTTGGTAAAATGACTAATTTTATGATTTTTGGCCATAACTTTTCAACCAGAAATGCTAGAAAGCCAATCAAAAGCTGAAAAGACTCAGATTTTAGCCTAGTTTTGACTAAAAACTTAAACGAAATACTTCACTCTTGCAGTTGGAGCCCAGGGCCTGGTAACCTCAGCCAAAAAGGCCTAAACCTACCCCACTGATGGCATCACCCACAAAAAAACTGAAACCCAAAACCTAAATTTTTTTCATAGCAAACTAGGAGACTCACCGAGTTGTTTGAGGGTTTGAACAGCTCTTAAGCACAATCGACTGGCAAGTTAGGAGTTGCCAAGACTTGGCCAATATGGGCAAATCATACCTTTCAAAACGAAACTCGGCTGGCTCCCAAGGTTATAAATGGTATAAACATTCGCAAATGTCTCTGTTATATCTGCTCTCTGTTATATTTTGGTAGCAGACATATGGCCATAATATAAACTTACACTTCTTTATATGAGTGGTCTAACATATGTTTATCCCAGTGTTTTGTGTGTGTCAGGTTTATGTACATTGAAACAAAAAACTTTTCAGTTTCCTTGGATAAATGCATTTTTATTATGTAGGTAATGCTGTTTTGGAAGATCTTCATGTGAAAGGAGATGCTTTGGTAGGTGTTTCACATCATGTTGGATGAAAATATTTCATGAATATGCATTGATGTTGAGTATTTCAGAAATGGCCTGCCATGCTCTGCGGTCATAACTTTTTGATGATTCTGCTGCACGTATCCACATTTCAGTGGCAATTCACCAAGGGTGAAAGCAGATAAATCTACTCTTAAAGTGTTTTACTTGGAAAGATATTCTATTTGAAAAGAACTGAGCCTGTGTAATCAACGTACAATCAATTTCCTAGTAACTTTATGAACAGATTTAGCTGCTTTTGCCGTGTGGTGAATTGTCACTGAAATCATAAACATGCAGTATTGATTAACGAAGGTTTCTTGTGTAGAAAGATTTGGATCTGCCTGTACAGATCCAAGCTGGACATGTTGGTAGGTAGCATTCATGGTTCTTTGAAGTTTTTATGATGGTGACTCTGAATCACAAAGATGTATATTAAATTAACGTAACGGTGTATCCATAACATACTTTTCACTTGGTTATATAAAAACATTCTTTGAAAATTGCCTTTCCCTTGGCACTTATCTTTGTGACTCATACTTGCGTGATTTTGCTAGTTGTGCAAATGCAATGTTAAGTTAAAGGTGCCATATGCTAAACTTAAAAGTTGATGCGTGTAACTTGTTCAAGTCAGTTACCATGGTGCGATATGAAAAAATGTTTGTAGTGTCTTTTTCTTCTTACAGAATGGATATGGAGTGGCAGATTTTATGATTAGGTCCTGATGAGTGATTTGTAATAAACTTAGCAACTTTAAGATCCCAGTGATAGCTGGTGAACTTCATGGTGGTTTTTCACTTTTAAAAAAGCATATCAGTTAAAACAAGAACTTGATGAGATTTAGGTGCAAGAGGTTTTTTGAGCAGTGAAAGTTTTCATTTTGAAGTTCTGCTGTGAGCATCCTGTGTTGTTGAGAGTTAATTATTATGTAGGATAACTGACATCAGTAGAAAAGGCTATATGTTCCAATGTTCAAGTGTTGTGCTTTGGTAAAGTTTGAACAAACAGCATGCTTTTTATCATCTTACATACCTCTGGAAAGGATCGAATACTAAGTTTATTTTGTCATGTAAGTATTGTAAAAACTAGTGAAGGGCAACTCTTCACGAAAATACTCTGCTACTTAGGTGATTTTAACTTTGCCTGTTCATTTAACCTGCACATACCTGTCATGCCTATTGTCTACTTATCTTTAAATTCAGGGAAGCTGACTCTCAAGATCCCTTGGAAAAACCTTTACAAAGAAGCTGTGGAAGCTACCCTGGATGGCTTATACTTGCTTGCTGTGCCCAATAGCAGTAAGTTTCATACAGCCATAGACTAAGAGAATGTTACCTTACTGTGGTCGTATTTGTTAATATGAGCTGAAAGTATTGTTTTTCTGAAAAGTGCAATACGTCATTGCCAGGGATGAATAAAGTAGAATAATTGGATATTGTAGAATATAGTATTTTTGAATCTAGAATTTTTAATCCTACTCTAGAGCAGCGAAATCACAAAACCTTTTCCCTACACTGCATTAATTATTCGCCTTCCACCTTTCGCACTCATACTACCAAGCTTGCGCAATCTCTGCCTTGGGTAAATAATATTGCTATATTGTCAACTCCACACCATACTAGCAGGTAATTTTCGGAATTACTCGTTAGTCAAAGTGCGCGGCGCATGTATTTCTTGTCATGCGAGTTACAGTGTGAAGTAGGAACAGCACTGTGGCACACTTTGTACTCGGGAGGATGTAAATACTCCTTATGGAGCGTAGAGGCGCGTGTTTCGTATGATTTCAGATGAGAGATTTCAAAGGAGTTACGAGAAATTGTCAGCTTTACTTATTCAAATGTCAACGAGATCGAGAGACAAAATAATCCAACAGGCCATGCAAACACTGCCGTGCTTAGAAGAAAGACGTTACGAAACGCTGTCCTTTAGAAAGTGTTTTAAGCCCTGTTCTACGCCGATTGAAACTGCGAGTTTTATCGCTTGGTGACAAACTGACAATATTTAATTCGAATCCAATTACCTGATAAAATAGGCAATTTTAGATTCGGTTCTGGCGAGATTCGAATCTCAAGGATTCTGATGTAAACTTTGCTGATGTAAACATGCGCTTGCAGTTTAAAAGTGCGAGTGATAAGTTGGCAAGTTTGGTCAACCTGTCACTTCGACGCGGCTTTTCCATTTTGTGCTTCATGCATTTTAATGGCAGTTCTTTTTCATATGAACAGGTGTCCAGTACGATGCTGAGAAAGAAAAGAAAAGAGAGCAAGAAAGCAAACAGGCACAACTAAAAGCGATAGAAGAACAACAGCTGAAAAAAATCAAAGGTAGTGCAATAGCATCATGGTGTTAATCATTAGTAAAGCTTTTTTCTGGTCGATGAAAGAGAATGTTGTAAGCATCCTGGTAGGCATGTTTTCTAGTTCAAGTCGTTTGTTTATGTTAAACTGTACGTTTTGCTTCAAACTTGTAATCCATGGGATTGCAAAGACATTGAAGTTGGCCATGAAAAGTTTTGCGTTGTCAGCTATGTAGTAGAAGTATCTTGCAAACAATAAATTTTGTTGGCATGTAGGTAATTTGGTATTGATATTGTTAGGTAAAGAAGAGAAAAAAGATGGCTTTGTGGAAAAGCTGGCCACTCAGATAATAAAGAATCTTCAGATCCATGTCCGAAATATCCATGTGAGATACGAGGACAAGGTGCTTTTGATTGGTGTTGTGTCAACAAATCTTGTTTCCATTTGTTTGGAAGTTCATTTTTGCTCAACACAGTTCACGTACTAAACGCCGCATAGTGTGAGTTGAACAATATATAGCGCGTTTATTCTACTACTGCATTGACGGTCGTATGATCAAAAAAAGAAAATCTTGTTTTTGCTTTGATTCCCAGATTGCAGGTCGGCCAACGGCTAATGTGTGGCCACGTCCTAGAAACACCTGTTGATTAATAGCACGGAGCTTCCGTTTTGTCACACGTTACTATCACGATCCGCGCCACTGGTTTTTGTATCCTTATTTTGTCGCGTGTCGTGGCGAGGTTTCAGCATGCACCGCTTAAACTACATCCCGCTTGTTTGTTAATTTTTGCGCCACGACCTGCCCATGACGAAACGTGGACTTGGCTGATGTCCTGCTTTTGCTCTATTCTTCGATCCGAGGACACATGTTTCATCCAATTTCTTTGCAGGTTACCATCAAAGATCATCCCTTCGCATTGGGAGTCACACTTCACAGTTTAAGTTTTCAGGTGAACTACAGCAATAGCAAACCGAGAAAGTCTTATTTTGCGTTGGTACTGGCAGCTCTTGTGTTGTAGTGCATTCCGTCGGTTTGTTCCTTTGAAATGCGCAACATTGGTCAAGGTTTGAGATTTTGCTACTGCTGCCGCCCTTTCGATTCTTCTTTCTCGTCTTTTCAAAACGTATTCTCTCTCGTTTCTGATGTCGTCTATGGTTGCAAAACGCAACAACGCAGATTACTCCAGTAAATGGAACCTGGAAAGTGGAAATGGAAAGTTCTGTGGGAAAAAGATGTTAGTGTGGCAGTCTTGCGAAACAGTGTTTGAATTAATTAAGCCAGCCTGAAGTTTCTTCGTACAGTTTTCAGGAAAAGTAATGTACCACTGATTATGTTTTCTGCGATTGAAAGTCGCTTTTGCCCACAGTAGCTACTAAAATCACCGAGTGCGGCATATGGTCAAGAGTTTGATAGCTTTTCACATAATACTGTAAGGAAATGTCGTGTGGAATCTTTAGAAGTCTTGTTTGAAACTGAGCATAAACTTGCAGAGCGCTTGCTGTTTATGTCCTGTGCTTGCCAATAACGTTTGAAGTAGATTGACGCTTGCCATTCAATAATTTTTGAAGTAGATTGACGGGCCTACTAGCTTTTTTATTTAGACGACAAACGAAGATTGGATGCCGTGTTTGCTGGACGAATCGGTCAAAATTATTTACAAGATGGTCGACTTGCAGTGCTTGTCAGTCTACTGGAACCCATCGCCTGAAAAGTTCGTTTCAGGTACGGTAGCGATTGTAGTTTTGGTCAAAAAGTTTTGTTTGGCGCGATTCAGTAATTTCTGAAAAGTGAAAGTATTCAAGTGCCTACTCGGCGCAATGGGGGTAAGCAAGGAATCTATCGGCAATTTTGATAAGAAATCGATTTCACGTAAAATTACGCATCCTCACTCCTTATTTCAAATAGAATCTAGGATTTATTGTTCACACCGTAGCTTTTTTCGTTATTGTTAGGTTGACAAATGTAAAGCATCTCTTATTTGCTCTTGCCAGCACGACTTTCACTTCTGTTGCGGCGTGCGCAAAAGTTTAACGAGCAAATACTATCCGCTCACGACTCTTGTTTGCTTCGTAGCAGCTCCGTAAAATCCGAGAATTTCTCATCACTGCTCTTAGAAATAGACAGCGTCGCTAATACGCAGATGTTCTGATAAACTCCATGTGAACCTAGCGCCTGCGTCCGCATTTTTCTAAAACTGCTTATAACCTTGTTATAACCGTGTGGCATATCTCTCGTGCGTGTTCAACTCGTGGGGCTCGAGTTTTCGAGTTGGTTGTTGTAAAACTGGACAGCGTGGATTGCGCTGGTCCTGTAGAACTCATTAAACCGCGTGCAACATTTCCACATCGTCTTTGTCAATAAGCGTGCAGTGTTCTTACGAACAGGATTTTCGCAACTGTTCGGTTTGCATTAAACGGTTGTGTTGCGATAACTTGAACGGGGGGGATCCACCCTGTGCGTCTGTTCAAAGTATCTTATTTTTCTTTGACGGGGGGGGGACTCCAAATTTTGCAGTAGACCATATCAATTGTCTGGGCAGTGAAATTTGTTGGTGATGCTTTGTAGCAAAAATTGAGTGCAATTGTATGTTTTCAATAAATTTCTGCTTGTTTTTTGTCTTTATTTTCAGACACGAGCCGCGTCGAGCAGCTGCATATTTTCAAAACCACGATAGCGAGCAAATCCTCCGTGCCCCCGCAGTTCAGATACAGTGAGTTGTGCAATCGATAGAATGGGATTTATCAATTGTTACGCCTTAAATATTTCATGTGATTCTGATTTGGGGCGTTGCGTGAAGCCACGAACATGAGATTAAATTAGAAAGCAGATGCCGTTTGGCGTTTTTTTTTTATGTGTGCAGCAATTATCCTGATCGCAGTGGACCCCACCACACGCGTCCCAGTGCTATAGGCATGCGTTTAGCGGCTGCTCTAATTCTCAAGCTTGCTGACGGAATGTACTTACAGCCGCATTCGCCGTGCGTTTTGACTGCACGGCGCCTTGCCATATTGCTTCGGGACTGCGATGCAACCAATTGTTTCCTGTGCTGTCATTAACCTTCGTTGACGATGCACCCTTCGCGGAGCGTACCGCGCCCGCAGTTCGTGATGACGCAGCGCTGTTGATATAATAATTCGACGCAGACGTTCGCTTCATGTGCTGCTGCTCATTGTACGTACGGTTGTTTTTTGTGCGTGAAGATAAGGAAGGTACTGCCCGTTGACTTTTTATATCAATTCTGAAACCTTTTCCTATGAAAAATTCTTTTTTTCAGTCCTGCTGACTTGAATCGCCAGCTCGTTTTTCGTCGTCCTTTAACCGTATTGGTTTCTACTTAATGCATGCTTGCACGCTACGTGCATTTGGCGTCGGCGTGAAGCAACTTTTATGAATTATTGCATTTGCCACGAACGTCTGACAAATTCTGCTCGCAGTCATCAAGCCCATCAACCTGCAGTCTCGCCTACGACTGAACCCCCATCCACACAACGACCTGTCCAAGCCGAAGATCGTTCTCGACCTGGATCTGGAAGAAATAGGCCTGCGTCTGCTGCAGGAGCAGTACCACGGCGCGATGGAACTCGTCGACAGCATGGACCGCATGGTCCTTAACGCACCTTTCCGAAAGTTCCGACCCGCTGTGGCCCTGAAAGCGGACAAGAGAGCCTGGTGGGTGGGCGTGTCGTCACAACGTTGTTTGCTGTTCTGTTTCAATTTCCACCTGTTGTCGCCGCTGAAAGATAAGCACGAACCCGGTTTCGCCGGAAGACTGACGTAATGCCTTCGAACTCGCGAGTGAACCTTGGTTGGCGCTTGCCTTGCTTGACCGCCTGCTTCCCGCCACACTGATGGTGCCGGTTGCATCTTTCAAAAAAAAAAAAAAAAAAAAAAAAAA
>JGI24158J21664_10013972_pt1 | contig 10568 bp, 6 predicted proteins | sample Ectturendosymbi3_FD_21664 | JGI IMG/M metagenome (IMG submission 21664)
TTGGTTAACGGGAAATGATTTGTTGAACTTTTGAAAGGTGTGAACTAAAGTAAAAGGATCATTGGAAGAAGGTAGAAAATGCAACAATGACAATCATAACCCAAGGTTCCTGTGCCTACGTTTAGCACTACTTCAGATTTGCGAAGATCCAATAACAACTTCAACTGTTTTGCTTGTTTTATGATTTTGGCAGAGGTCAAAATCGTCTAGTGAAACTTACTTGAGGAAGACTCTCAGCATAACTGCGAAGCAATGCGTTGAGTCACTGATTTTGAACAAGCCCAATGGCGATTGTCACATTTAAATTCGGCTGACTTTTTTTATCAACTGCTGCAGCTCATAATATGCGACCACAATGAACCTGGGCTCTGAGTACGCTGCTGCAGCTCTCATAGCTGTTTTACTTCTCTGTAGGAAAATATGTTCACAATATTAGAAACTTGTCACTGGAAGAGTCTCATCGTTCTAAAACTATGAATGCATGACTTAGTGAAGCTTTGAAAAATAATTACTCGTTGCAGTGTGATGTGAAAGCTCAATTGTGGGTTCAGGACTTCGACATCTGACGCAGAAACACCTTTAATTTCCACCTATGTTACCTTTACTAGCATGAAATCTACAGAACTTTTCCTGTCATACAAGCAAAAATCCGCAACACTGCCGCAGAGAATAATGGGTGTATCGTTGTGTAGGCCCCTGACCAGTGGCGGATTAAGGGGGGTGCTGACTGGGCTACAGCCAGGGGCCCCCATCATTTAGGGCCCCCCCCAATCCCTCATTCGGTAAAATGTGTAATATGTGAACAATACACAATACGCTGGAAAAGATACTGTTGCAGAGCAACAAGGATTCCGTTGTGATGCATCAGCTCTCAAATTTCATTCGCTTGGACTCGAAGTGATAATGTCGTTCGATTATTAACAAAGGTGTTTGTTCGAGGCAATGCACGTTCGTAATGAAACATCACATGGACTTTTGCCATGAAAATTCGGCATTTTCATGTAACAGTGCTTTGGCAACAACTTGTCTTAAAAACAGATAATGTAGATGCTTTGTGTATTATTTATGTTATCGAGTTCATTCAGCAGTGTTTACAATCGCATTGCATAATCCTTTCAGTTGTGTTTTAGCGTCCCATAGCCACGGCGTGCAAAACCGTTTTGTGCAATTTCTGTACCCTGAGCGGCAATGCATGTTGTTACGGGGAAACTGAGTTCGCAAGCGTTTAACAGGAAAGGCGCGCGTTCCTGTACCTGCAAATAGATCGCGTTTCCTCGAGGCAAACCCACGCATCCTTCCTGCTTGGAAAAAACAGCAAGCTGTATGCGCAACACTGATGCGTCTTCGTTAAACTAAGTAAAGATCAAAAATGGCTCGCGCACGTCCAGACTTTGATAAGCGAAAACAAGCTTCGTCACAGCTCGTCCGCCAAGCTGCAACGCGAAAACAGATGCTTCCGGCAAAACAACACATGTTGCAGAATCTTCGAAAATACCATCGCCAACTGGAACTAATAGGTAGGCGCTCTGTGCTCACTCATTGAAATTGCTTGGTTGACATAAGTGTAGTTGATACTTCGGCGTGTGGTCTGGCCGACACTCACTAACAAGTTAGTACTCCAAGGTCTAAAAAATCAAGGTATTCCATCCGCTTATCTTATTTTGGTTTCCGATGAGTATGAGGTATCCACGTCATGTGAACATTGATCCTGCAGACAACCCCGAATGAAGTTGTGAACTTGTAAAGTGGTGTCAAGTCTCTCAACAATGGTGAAAGTAATTAGATTTTAGCTTAGGATAATAAATCATGTTGTTATAAGGCAGGACTGCGACTGCCAGAGTTGGTATATACGCCACGGCAGTGGCGTAGCGTGGGCGATTTGACTACGCATGCAATTTTTGGTTTGTGTCTCGATGACGTCTACGTGCTCAGTTAACGGCGGCACGATCTGTTTGCAAAAGCTTCCAATCCAAATAATTGTGATTCAAACACGATGCTTTGTCTTTCAGAATTTCAGCAATACATGCACCAGTGTGTTTTTTTTGACATGGCAATGCCATGAAGTTCACTTGGACTTTAAAAAGATCTTTATCATGTCATTCACTTGACAATCACACATTCAAGCAGAAGATAAGTAACCATATTTTAACTGCAGTTCTGGAGGTTTGGTGGATCACTAACCAGATCTCAAGAATATTGTGACTTAGTCTAGGTGTACCTTGGCACTGACACCACCACGCTGAAACAGCCAAAATCTAAGTAACCAAATTTCTAGAACAGAAACTGAAAACGTTGCCAAGAAGTAATAACCACAGCACTTGTCAAGCAAGCTAAACGGAATAAATGGAAATGAATATTTTCTTCATAAAAAGACAAATTGTTCACACAGCAACGTTCACCATGAGGAGATCAAAACATGAGAAGTATACAAAACACAAACATCACAAGTAATTCAGATTTATTTTATGTGCATATGACAGGCTAACAACACAAATAACAGTACTTATGAACTTACATTTGCACACCTTGAATGGTTGAAATCTCATAACACCAAACATGTTAGGCCAAAGGTGGAAAGACTTATTAACTGCTGCATTACTGCAATGCATGACTTTTGTGACTTGTCTCAGCAATTAGGCTACTGGATTCACTGTAGCACTTACTTCAGGACTAAAATGCACAAAACGTAGGAAGCAGAAGATGAAAAAATACATAATTTCCATACCTATGGCGCACATCTGGGGNAATATCAACAGTCAGTTCTNATACTTTGGCAAGTAAGTGTTTTAGACAATGTGCCTAAAATATGCACTTAGGACTGAGGCCTACAGTAACCTATGGTCAAAGTATTTTTTCAAAGTCTAATATTGTAAGTTTTGGTTGTCCAGCAACATATTAATGCTGGTTTGACCAAATGTGTTGCGCTACAGAAGTTGTCAAGTGTGAATCAGTGGTATCGTGGCATCCAGCAATTGTAGCCTAGGATTCAAGTTATTCACATCGACCCGCATTGTGCTGATCCCCAGACTGAACTACTGTATCTTTGCTGGAAAAAAAGCAGACACGGCCAGCAATGGCACTAATCAGTTGAATTTGTCATGCAGGTTTGGGTTTAATTTCCTTAGAACACCATTGTTTGGCTTTAGCCTACCAGCTTCAAGTCTGGTGTTGGCCTAGTATCTGCACCTAGTAGACCACCTAGCTTCTGTTTATACGCACTTGGGGCCCAAGTGCGTGCAAACAGAAGAGGTACTCTACTAGGCTCTTGGGCTAAAACTTGTCTAATTGCTACGCCATCCCAATAGCTACTTTCCCACCATAGCTCCCATTTTTGTTCTAATATGATATACCTGCAAGTTGAAACGCAAACTTTACAAATTGCCCCTTCCCTGTAGTCTGCAAATCCAACACAGAGCTACAGCAGGTCATGTGACTAGTCATTCAGGTCTCCATCAGAGATGAGCGGACTGTGAAGTTTTTCAGTCCGAGTCCAGTCCTGATCAGATAAAATTGAACCCGATCCAGTCCTGATCCACAAAATTTTTGAAAATGACTAGTCCGATCCAGTCCTTATCCGCGAAGGTAAAATCAAGTATTTTTATTTTGCCTCATGAGGCAAAAGAATGTAGCAGTCACGCTAGCGCGATCGCTACATGTAAGTAAAGTCGGCCAAAGCAAAGAGAAGGGAAAGATCAAGCAAGCGACACTTTAAAGTGACTTCCATGCATATGGAAATAAGAGATCTTTTTGGCCGAAACGCCTAGCGTGCTAGCGCTATGACGTCACCAACGACTTCCGCCATCGATCAATCCAAGGTTAACTTCCCTTCTGAGGCGTTTCGACAAGACAACCGGGACGTTCTGCTTCAAGAACTACTGGAGCTATTTGCCTTTAGCCAAATACGATTGGTTGAAGGCAATATAGTTCCAGCAGTGTTTTTGTCTCATGAGGCAAAATAGACACAGCCTTTAGGCATTTACAAAATTTAACAAGGAAGTGTCCATTTGGCATCAGAAGGAAGAGCACTGCTGGAGTTATTTTGCCTCTAGAATTCGATTGCTTGGATTGGTCAAGTGACAAGGTCGATACACTTGGATTAGCGTAAGTCGATACACTTGGATCCTTGTTACATGACCTAAAACCCTAAACCTAAAACCAAACCTAAACGCAAAACCTAAATTTAAATTAAACCCAAAATTCAAACCTAAACCCAAAACCTAAACCTAACAGTTGAGTTTAAAAGTTGAACCTAAAACCTAAACCCGAAACCTAATCCGTAAACCTAAACCCTAACGTAAACCCTAAACCGAAACTTAAACATACACTCTCAATGTAAACCCTAAACCTAATCCCTGAACTTTTTGAAAAAATACATTGAAAGCACTCCTATCAAAGGTGTAACCTGTACAAGCGAAGCCAAAGGAAATGGTGAGAGCAGAACCAAGGAACAATCGCACAGCAGGCATAGACACTAACCACTCAACTATGTTCACGTTGCTACAAGAATAGAACTCAACGTTGGATGTGAACAAAGGTGGATACAGTTCAAATTGCAAAATAGTCCCAGCAGAGTTTTGCATTTGATGGCAAAATATAAACTACCATTTAGCAAACCTGTGAAATCGGATCACAACTAAAATTTTTGATATTTTCAGAATATTCGCATTAAAACAACAAAAATTTTCTCAGTCCGATCCAGTCCTGATTCTGCTAAAGCGGCTTAAGTCCTGATCCAGTCCGATCCAGTCCTGATCGGTGCTCATCTCTGGTCTCCATGTCGGTTGCATCACACGAGTGCAGCCACATGCTTCTCTGCAACATTCACTAGATTATCAAAAATAATTCACTAGATTAGAAAAAAAATTACTAGATTTAAAATTTTTGCGTCGAAGTTTGCAGTTTCGTTTGAAATGATTTGGTTATTTACTTTATCACACAAAAATCATTTGCAATTTTCTTAAAATAGATGTTGCTGAAACCTGGAAAACACATTACCAACAATCTTCAAGCTAATTTAAAAGAGCTGAAAACGACACCACTCACGGAATATTTTAGACCAATCAAGTCTACCTACCATTTCATTAATTATTTCCACTGCAGTGTTCCTGCAAGGAAATGAAAGTGCCGTCATGGCCAACATTGCAGCAATAAAGAGCACGGGCGTGAAAACAATAAGAAATAAAAATTAGACAAACCTTTCGTACTTTTTGGTGCAAATATTTAAACAACGATTCACGTAATCAATTGTTAACGGGTTAAAAGGGCTGAAAAGTTAGAAAAAAGCAACCACTCTTCTTCAAAAACATACTTTGCAAAATATCACTAGATTGCAGTGAAAAATCACTAGATCACTCTAAAAATCACTAGTTCTAGTGAAAAATCACTAGGCGTGGCACCAGTGCGTCACACGAAGCGAAAGCAAAATTGAAAATTGCATGCCTTGATTCCAATAGCAATTTTGCAGTGTTTACGAGAAGTAAATCTACCGGTACCCAAAAACAAAAAATTTCGCTAATAAATAAACACTTTTGAATGGAACTAATTTTGTAGTACAACATACTAGCAAAAAGGTTGCTCAGCTTCAAAATCTTTGCGCATTTTTAACAAAACATAATTAGTTTTGAAAATTTTTTTCGGAAACACGCATTCAATCGCAGATTTTGCATGCGTGTTTCCCGTTCCTTACGCGTGTTTACCGAATTTTTTTACGGAATTCAATAGCAAACTTAAACACGTTTGAAAACCTCTGTTACGAGAACTAACTTAAATTGCAAAAAAACTTTGACAACGAAGATTTGCGAGGAGTTTTTGTTTTTNATTTTTCTGTGTGTTTATGATTTAAAACTTCATTTAAAGTTTCGAAGTGGTTTAGTTTTATTCACTGAAAGCATGGCATGCACTGCATGNCTTGCATTCACTGACGCTACGCCCCTGCTTCAACCGCTTGTGCTAGAATGGCTAGATTAGCGGTTCTCAAACTTTTTTTAGCTCGACCCAAATCTGAGTTTGGTGAACACGCCTCAAACAACGACCCAAGTCTCCAAACAACGTATGAAATAAAATGATTGTATGGGTGATTTTGACAGCAAGTTGCTAAGTTCGTTCTTAATGTCAGCAATCTATTCTTTTCTGAAGTACCTAAGCTCCGGGCTCCGACATGGGGAAGTGCCGCCCCCCCACAGTCGAAAAGTGTCGCCCCCCAAGGCACGGATAGCAAAGTCAAGCCTTTCAGGACGGAATTATTTCTTAACAATGCATCATCAGGCTGGAGTTAATTTTGAAAATTTCATTGAAGTGAAATTCCGGGACATTTTGCTAACCGGGAAGGGACACCAAGATAGACGTTTAAACCGGGAAAGTCCCGGCCAAAGCGGGACGTATGGTAGGTCCAATCTCAATCAAAATCTAAAACCCAAACCTAAATCTAACTTCAGGTTCATTCGTGAAAGACCATTGGCTATTCCTTCTTTTCACCAAAAGTGCTGCCCCGGGGGATTGCCCCCCCCCGAAAAGTGCCGTCCCGGGGCATTACCCCCCCCTCCCTTGTCGGGGCCCTGCCTAAGCTACACACAGACAAGCAGTGGTAACGTTGAAAACATACAATCCCGGCTTGAATCACCTCGGCCCGACCCATTTTTTGACCCTTCGCCACCCTTGTTCGGGTTTCGACCCATATTTGAGAACCACCGGGTTAGCTAGATCAACTAACCAACCGTTGAGCTAAGCGGCGACAAGTATGAATGCTAAATGTTGTATGGCAAAGCTTATATGTGTGCGCTACTAAAATTTGCAACGCGCTACCAACATTCACAGAAAAATTTTCACCCCTAGTCTAATTACAAGATTTTGATAAACTGCACTTTTTGTTATTTCAATCTTTGGATGACTACTGCCTTGGATGTCCGGCTCCGTCGCCTCTTCATCCCCCTCTCCGCATCCCTGGTAACAACATTGTGTAAGTTTTATCGTTGCTCTGAAAGCATGTGCAATATAACATTCTGCATGCACTGTGAAAACTTAATTCCAGTCCCATTGTGACGCAACTATAAAAAGATAGGGAAGTCCGAAGTTCGCAACCCTGGTTTTCTGAAAGCATTGTGACGCAGCCGTGAGTCAAACCACAAGCGGACGCTTATTGCTGGCAACAGAAACTTCACCTTGAAACGTCACTAAGGTTCATAATTGCTCGCTTTGCGAACCTCGATGATCTCGATGAGATTCGCAAATACATTCGACATCTAGTAAATTGTAATTATTAGCATTCGCTGACATTTTACATTTCGTAATTAGTAGGCTACGTAACATTCCGACCTCAATTTGGTGCCCCCAAAGTGCTGCTCCCGGGGCAGATGTCCCCCTTTCCTCCCTCGTTACGCCACTGGTTGGAGATCAAATAAGCACAATTAGGAAAACAAACAAACGCAGAACATGGTGAAGAAAATATACAGATGAAAGCACATTCCTATTTACACAGATGAGTGTATCAAATTTAGATGAAGGAATTTGGTGTGGTTAAGAGTATCTTTAAACAAAATATAAAAATAAAAAAAGGCAAAAGAAGTAACAAAAGCTACTTAATGAGGTACAAAAGAAAACAAAGCAAAACAGAAAAAATGGATTGTACTTTCATACCGAAAAGAAAGGGATGTGCACAGGAAAGAAAACAGGCAAAAAAGTAAATGTACATAAAAAATAAACAGAATTACAAAATACCAGAATTCACAGTATTTTTTCTGGATAACTGGATTGAACCTAACGCTGATAAAGCTTTCAAATATTGGCTTGCGACTTCCAAAAACTTGAGGCTGTAGTCAGGACCCGAGAGCCAGGCGAGCATCTGCACGACAAAACCTTTCAGAAATTAACAAACGGAAGATTTTGGTATACATTCTGTCATACGTGTATACATACGTACTGTACGTAGAGGACAGAACTTATGAAGCATGAAGTGCGGAGAAAATGGACTTTAATACTGTTACAAAATTGTGTAGCCATCTGATGTCTACTCAGTTGCTTTTCAAGGTGAATTTTTCCATGTGAATCATCCGTTGCTTTTTAGAGTGATTATCAAACCTAAACTCAAAAAATACACACCACTTCGAAGCTAAACAGCACTTTCCGTAACGGGAGTTTTCCTCAAGAAAACGGGCTGGATACTGGACAGTTTTGCTATCATATTGATGCTAGTTTCATATAACACCTTGCAACTGAAGTCCAAAAGGTGCTTCAATTGTTAAATCCGCTAGTTCTCTTCATACAGGGTGGTCCAAAAATGTGTATCCATTTTTGATAAAAGTTACAATTTCTAGCCTACTGAATAGAATAGGCTACTTCGCAATTCTTTTTAATAGTCCTGTCTTACAGACACGTAAGTTTGTGTGATATAAGTTTTCAACATTTGGTCTTCAATTCGCTGATGGTTTGAACAAACGAACATCTCTCAGCCTTATCTGCATTGGTCTGAAGCTGTAAAATCTGTAGGGTGGCAGTTGAGGTGCCTTGCACCACAAAAGATTGTCGGGTCCTGCTCATAGGCGTTGCCAGGTGGAGCAAACGGGCCATGGTTCCCCAAAATTCTGGCATATCTTGTCGTTTCCACGCGGTGTCTCAAACCAAATCATGTTGTTCAAACTATTTGGCCCCTCGAAAAATTTTGGGCTGGTTACACTCACGAGAAAGCGGCCCAGAGGTCGACCAGTTATTACATCTCTGACCTGGCTTGATCCCGTTTTGGTGCGGAGCCATCGGAGCTACCAGAGATTGCTGAAAAACATGAGGTGTTTCGAGACGTCCTGGGCTGCTGCCTAGCAACGAAAAGCAGGTGTGAAAAAATCTATCCTCGTCTAATCAAGGCAAAAGCGCAATTTTGACATACCTTTGCTTGCGGTTTATGTCATGTATTATAAAACATCGATCTTTTATTATCATACATATCACAAAATTGAAGTTTCCATGCTCAGAAACTATGTACCAGAGGTGAGCATGGACAGGATTGGATATCTTGCAGGATACTTGCGATTTTTTTGGATCAGGATTGGATTTGGATATTTATTTTTGAAAAAAATTGGATCAGGACAGCATCAGGTTATTGGTTTGATTTTTATATGGTTGCTGCTACTGAATGGTAGAATTGATTAGTTTTTGACTTGTGCTGACAAGTGGATTGTCTTGCCAGTTCTTATAAGTTTTTTTGAAGTACTTGTAACTGATTTTGATTATATTTGTTTTGAATTTGTGTGATAGTGGTGTATACTATAGTAATTTCCAAATATCATATTGGGTAATGCATAAAATAGATGATAGTCTTTTTTGTCAGACTTGTAAATGTGTGTTCTCAAAATGGAACTGTTTAACTTGTATCGTTTGTTTTGATTGTTGTCATGTCTCATACTCTCTACTTACTTTTGAGCAAACCCCAGCAGCCTTGAAATTTCAAGAACCCTATTATTGTCAAAATTATTTATCAAAAATTTTGCCTTTTCAAAGTGTGCCTGACATTCAATTAGCTTTCTCCAGATTTGTTCATATATATTCTTGCAACTTATCAAACCCTGATACATGTGATATACCTACTGTACACAACCCATATTTCAGCACGCCTGATACAAATCAGATGTTTAATAAAGCAACAACAAACTTTAGTGTTTTTCATTTAAATATCCGTAGCGTAGCTAAAAACTTTTACAAACTTCAAGATTTTGTGAGTATTTTAGATAAAGCTCCAAGCTGCATTGCTATTAGTGAAACATGGTTAAATTCTGGATCTGAAATTGGTGAAATCCAACTTCAAAATTATTTTTTCATACATAAACCCTCCTACAAGAGCAAGTGGTGTTGGTCTCTACATACAAAATTGTTTAAATTAAATTATAGTGTTTGCCATGACATCTGTATGCCTTCATCTAATTGTGAGTCTCTATGGGTTAAAATCAAAACCAATTCTAGTAAATCTATATATTTGGGAGTTATATATAGGCACCCATACCATCAATTTGATGGTTTTCAAAAAGATTTAAATAACCTTTTAACTAACTTTAACTTAAACAGCAATGAATACATCATAACTGGTGACTTCAATATTGATTTACTTAAAAGTACACCTGACAACAAAATAGGTAGGTATCATCAAAACTTGGAAGGTCATGAATGCAAACCTTTAATCACTGAACCAACAAGATTTTCATCCACAGTGTCACCATCTCTTCTTGATCATAGTTATTGCAAATTGAGGTATACAAAACAAATTGCTGGAATAGCTATATTTGATGTGTCCGATCACCTTCCAATATTCCTCTTGTTATCTACTTCAATTAATAGAAAATCTGAGAAGCAAATTATCAGGTGTATGAAATATTTTAATCTGGAAAACTTTCTTATTGATCTTGATGAAGCTTTATCTCCATGGAATTTTAACACTGGTTCAACAGTTCATAATGATTTTTATGAGTTTATTCATATTTTTCAAAAAATAATAAATAAACATGCTCCATTAAGAAAATTGTCACGACGAGAAAAACAACTACAAGCAAAACCGTGGATAACAAGAGGATTACTTACATCTATCAAAA
>JGI24158J21664_10013973_pt1 | contig 10567 bp, 6 predicted proteins | sample Ectturendosymbi3_FD_21664 | JGI IMG/M metagenome (IMG submission 21664)
TTTTGAAGTGATAAATGCATCAGCAACTTAAATGTGTCAAATAATATAAAGATAACTTTACATGAAGTGTTTACATGCGCAGTGGCGATTCTAGAATTAAAGAAGTGGGGTGGCCACTGCGGGGCCAATGGAAAAAGTAGGGGGGCCAATATAAACATCTATCTTGCAATGGTGTTTTTCGTTGTTTTGAAAAATAAGTTCGTATGATTAACCCTATCAAACTCAACATAGGCCTGTGAATATCGTTAAATATGAACTAGAGTTATTATCCACCAGAGACGCCTAAAAGCCACTGTAGATGAAATCACACACGTGTACCGCTACGTAAAATACTCTGTGCTAACCATGCAACTTCCACAGTACTGCACATGTAAAACGAAAACAATTTTCCGTACACAATTATGCCGACCACACATGAACGAAAACTTCACTCCAGGAAAGTGAATACAATTCGCATCAGGCCCGTACGTGTTCTGACAGGGACCCAAATTTTTAAACAAAGTTCACTAGTTTTAAGCTACGTCCTACACATTTTTCTAGGGGGGAAGAAAAATTTTCAAGGAGGCGCTTTGCGCCCCTCTTAGTTACGGGTCTCATTCAAACGAAAGCGAAATAATTCCAATCACGAATTCCATCTTGACACAGAGACAAGTAGGATGTTGATAGCCAACTAGTTTCGTCAAAATATTCTTACATCAAAGCACACAAAAATAAACCATCTGCTAACAGATTGGTGATTACTGACTAATCCATTTCTGGGGTAAATGTGGACATTTTGTGATTGTAGTGTAACCATAACAACGTTATGCAACTACATTACGAGTGTAATGCCCATCTGCAGCGTGGATAGCTTAGGACTATTCAATGCAGTACGCAGTTAACAGAAGCGAGGTTTCCGCACCAGTTGCACCTAAAGTAACATAGCAGCGCCGCAGATAGGGGTGTATCGGTCTTTAGGGCGTGTACCTGCTAGCAAGATGTAACAGCGGGCGTAAAACTTATTTTGCAGAATATTCCTAACAGAGTCGTTCATTTTAATATTCACACTGAATTATCCTCTGGCTTATCCTTCAGAAGCTGACGTTGCGATCGTGCGTTGATTTATGACTGTCTTGTCAGAAGCGAAACACGCACTAACTCTAAACCTAAAAAGATTCACACAAATAGACATGAGCAATATAATTCTCACACATATCCCTGCACAGTCTACGCTAGAATTTTATATTATCATCACCTCAATGTCCTTCGATTATCATGTCGACTGTCGAATTCATCAACGAAATCATCTAAATCCATTTATCAGCTTGTGCCTTTCAGTTGAAAGTAGATCAGTGTTATCCAATCTTTCACTGGTCATGGAATTTTTAGGAATTGTTTTCACTATTTTCGTTTTTCAAAAAGCTTCTCTCGCAAGAAACGCTGATGATGGGACGAGTTACAGCTACCGGAAACAGTCAAACGCATCTTTACAAGTAGCTATAAAGGAAAAAATTGTTCGAGCGATGTACGCAGCTTCGACTCCTTCGGAAACAAATTCTTTGTCTTAGTTATTTCATGTTTTAAATCAGTTTCACTAAATTAATATGACTTGCGAATTCTCTCAAGTGTTTTTCTGATAGAAATGTTTGACCTCCGGGGCAAAGAGCTGAAATACGCGAAAGAATTACTTCTGAATCATTACAGAAAATCCGTATAACATTCTGAGGTTGCAGGACATCTGCGGGTAGAGATACAACTGAGGTCACGAACACCTTACGTAAGATGTTTCGAAGTCGTATACACAAGGCAGCAGAACGCAATACTGCAACCAGGATAACTTAACTTAAACCAATTCTTAATGCTTTCACAAACCTTTTGATACTGGGACAAGCAACAGTCTGCTGACAGTAATGTAATCCAGTTCCATCTCACACTGAAATGCACGAAAGATCAATCTTCCCATTTCTGAGAGTGTTTCTTAGTTTCGAAATGAATTTTTCAACACCACGACCGCGGTCTGACTAAATTTCACGCATGATGCGAGCAACCCACTGGTATGTCGTCATAAACAACTCTAGCTACCCTACCGTCAAAAACAACACAGTTTATCATGCATTTGGGAAATACTGAATGCTGGCTAGAGGGTTTCTAAGTTATCGTTTAAAATATTACTGGACGAAAGTGATCTAATGTATATATCAACCAAATGAACTTAAAGGGGAAATTAAGAAAAAACTGGGGGGCAAACAGAGGGTCATCCAAAAATCTGGGGGCCATGGTCCACCCAGGTCTCCCCTTAGAACCGCCACTGTACATGCTCACATCAGGTGAGAGATCACGTATATCGAATGAAGCAGAAAGTGCTCAATCGGTTTCATATACTCATATAAGATCATTGTCAGGGTTACATACACTGGTGTGTTTAAGGGAAGGCAATCGAGGCACTTGCCTCGCCGCCACCTTTTCAGGGCCACCCTCAAGGTATTTCGCGCGTAAATATTCCTCATTATTGGTGAAATAAATATTATCCGCTAGTACAATATCTTTTGAACCACATCATAATTCAGTATACTCTGCCGTCGGAGCCCCTAAGAGCAAGTGCCATGTGTATGTGTAAGTAGACTACTCTGCTCTCCAAGGGACTCCCAACAACAACTGTAATGTCCAGGCACACTGCTTTACAATGGCGCCCAACAGCAACGTAATTGTGTAAGTACTCTGCTTTCAAAGGGACCACAATAGCAACTGTAATGTGTTAGTCCTACGCTTTCAAAGAGGCCCACAGTAGCAAAGGCAATGTGTACGTAGGCTCATTACGCTTTCAAAGGGGGCCCCCGATAGCAACTGTAATGTGCAAAGTACCTTGCTTTCAAAGGGTCTCAACAGCAACTGCAATGTATGAGTAGGTTGCTTTCCTTCCAAAGGGGCCCACAACAGCAATTTTAATGTTTAAATACCTTGCTTTCAAAGGGGCCCAAGGTAACTGTAATGTATAAGCACTTTTCTTTGAAATGGCCCCCAACTTCACAGATTTCAAGTGCTTCATATCACAATTTGGGGGTCGAAGCTTTCTTTGGGGGCTAATTGGCGACGCAACTGAATTTTGGCTCCCTGTGACAGCGTGCCCCCTAAATATGCGTATGGAGTGCGGCTGATACGCCTCTGCCAATTAACAGCGAAGATGAAACGAGCTTTGCTGAGATTGCCTCGTCAATGCCGGCTGAACCAACTCTTTCTGAAGACACCTCAACTACCAGCAGTGACTCAGAGAGCGCTTTTATCGCTGATAGCGATACTGAATTTTCCGGCAAATGATGAATCGCTATTTTGTTGGAGATGTAAAGTTTTCGTTCCGGCTGATTTGAAGATTCATTTTATTAATAAAAAGATGAGAAGCAGCAATTCAGTGTGGTTGCGTTGAAAAACTGACCCGTTTAACTGGTGGCATGTGATGTTAAGCTCTTTGTCATGCGCTCACATAAAAGTTCTCTCCTATATATCTGTAAAGGTGTTGAAACCTGTTGAAATTGATGCGCCACGTGTAGTACGGGAAAAACAATTTTTCCAAAGTTCGTTAACTCAAAAGCAATGTGTGTACGCTATGAAATCTACGTCTATGCCCTGTCGTGATCTCATGATTTTCAGGAATATGAAAAGGTTTGCGCATGGTCGACAACCAAAATTTAAACACCGCATGAGGCGGAGCACATGTTGATAGCCAAGACACATTGCCATTTATGGGTCAGAGCAAAGCCAAGATTGAAGGCCAGGTGCAGCGCCTGCTATCGGAGAATTGCCACATCATGCACAATATCAACATTCGGTCTTGAGTTGGTTTTCAACAATGGGCCAGAAATGAGGGGCAAACTAACATCGTCGCCTGCCACTGTATGGCCCAGTCCCGAAAATGTAACCTTTCGGGGTCGCTCCGGGGGTATTTCCATGCCTGAGCTTCGTATTTTCGAAGATATTTTCTATGCTGGCCGGCTCAAATCAAAACGTCACCCTGGGATAATTTTTGGTCTGAGTTTAATCTGCCTGACATGGTAAGTTAGGTTAAGGATGGAGTTCCGGTCCTTCATGGTCAGGGATTTCACAACAATGGGTGGTGCAGTAGTGGAAGTGGATGAAGCGATTGTAGAGGTTTTCCGTGGAAGGCGGTGAACGTTCGAGAACATGATTCGGGTCCAGGTTTGAAGCAGAAAAGTGCAGAGTTTCGGAAATGAATGTACAAATAATATTTTCGAAAGTCTCAGAAGTTCCACTTTTTCTTTTATATAGGATAGGAATATGATGGAAGAGCATGTTAAATTCTTTCGAACGAAGTTCATACATGATTGCTGCTTTGCGATTCTAAGTTCCTTGGAGTTGTAGTTCAGTTTCTAGACTCTTCAGTCCACTTACTAGTTTCTCGACTTTCTCGTGAGCAACCACTAAGTTTGTTTCGACAGCTGTGATATGGAAATTAAGACTGGACTCAATCTGTGCAAGGCGCCGCTCGACCGACTGAAGCAATTGAATTACCTCATTCAACGTGGGTTCACGTTGTGCATTCTGCACAATCGGATTTCGTTAATGCCTGAAGATGATATTATCCATGAAACTACAGGCGACTGCTCTTACGAGGAGCTCCTTACTGCTCGGCTGCCAAGAGGGAAAATGTGTTTGAACGAAGGATAGAGAAAACATTTTGTCGCAGAACAGCAAATATTACTGGTCCGGTAGTTATACGTTCGTATTGCCACCTCCCCACTCAAAATCTGATGAAAAAGCCCTGCATGAAATCACGATAAATATTCAAGGCTTCTCCAATCATTAGCAACACTGTAACGGAGCATCATTACATGACCTGACACCTAAGCATTGGCGACGAACATTTCTTGGCATGTCTCACCCAATTTTTTTCAGTGGGATATTTCAATGAGTGCTACGCGCTGTAGCCTAATAGTCATAAGGTGGGCTTATCAACATTAAATTTTGGCGGTTGAACTGAAGAACTCTGCAAAGCAAACGTTGCTCAGTTTGAGCAGAACTGATGTTTTCCTGTATGACGTAATTATATCGGAAAATGGCGTTGTTCAAGCGAGATAGCGCAGAATGTGTAATTGCGTGGGTAATTTAGACTCTAAATTTGATTTTAGAGTCTAAATTTTAAAGCTCAGGTAGTAGGCTTAATCTACAAGTGAGTGATTGAGAGCCAGTCAACAGGCAACATGTGTTTCATAGAGGTCACCTTTCTTCAACGGTAAGCATGTAGGTTTTTCCAGTTGAAATAACTTTTGCTATGCCTGAAAATGTTAAAAGCGATTACCATTGAACTTACGACGTTATAATCACTACTGGGCATTAAAAGGCAGATGTCCCACTTGGCAGAGTTGGGTAATCCAGTTTTCGAAATATACGTCTGTTGATAACGAACGAAGGCAAGGAATCACACCATACACGCGTAAGTGGAAGAAGGCCAACCCAACAGCTTGACCAAGTTTGCAGGTCATGATGAAGGCAGCAAGCCAGCCAGCGCTTCTCAACCAGAGCCGATTTTAAGCCTATTTCACATATTTTATCATAAGGAATCCCGCACCTTAAAATGGTCGCGCGGAAGTGCCGACAGTGTTAACATCTGAAGCCTTTATATATAGTTTAAGACAGCGGTTCTTAACCTTTTGTCTACCACGTCTCCTTTATTAATTGCCCTGCGTTTCAACCCCCGGAACACTTTCCTATTCAAAATCTTTTCCATGTTGCAGAGCGCGTAAGGGCTCATCATTACATCACCTGACACCCGTTGGAAATCTTCCCGTGTTATAAAAAGCGAAAGGGCTTGCAACCCTCTAAAAATTTATTTACGCCACCCTGGGATGCGTGTCCCCTGTTAAGAACCACAGGTATGAGAGAATCAAACCACAATTGGAATGTGAAGTGAACAATTCTTTACATCACTGAGATCCACAGGGGCCGAGTTTGAAATTTTTGACGCGAGTTCGAAATTCATGACGTCACAAAATACGACGTCAACCCATGATATTTTTAAGTCTTCTGTTCCGTATTTATCGGAAAAAGTTTCAATAAATTTCAGAATAATGTCTTAGGACTTGTTAAAAAAGAACTGCCCTGTCAAAAAATGAAAAATTAGCCGCACTCCGGTACTCAGCGCCAATGCTGAGATCATGTTATTAAATTCATTTTTATAGCCTGTTATATGTATTATATAAACTGTTTTAGTTAAAGACGGGGATACTACACGAAATATTAACATGAATGAATGTCAGCATTTGTATAGTAGATATGCCGCCATCACTTCTCTTAACAGTTTTGTTTGATCCCCTGGAATGAGTAAATGATTAAAGCCAAGTTGTGCGGCTTACCGGAGACTAAAGCCAACAGGGAAGAAAATTGACGAAATATGCTGGGTCCATATATGCATATGTAAATAAAGAAGAAAAAATAGGAAGAGTAATGATGACAAAGGTTGCGACAAGCAGAAAAAGCACGACTCTTAGTCAACAATGCAAAACAGGACCTATTTCAGTTTGTGAGTGATTGATCGTAATGTTCAAGGTACTTCATCATCCCGTATATCCTAAGCACGAAACACGATTTTCTCTCATTTTAAAGTCTTGCAGGCAAAATTGAGGGGAGAAAGGACGACACTTTTATGGTCGGCCCCGGCCCACACAGCCTCGCTGAGTCACTAGGTTATGGCTGCATCCCCGATCTTGCTTGGTCACGTTTAATATGGTGGCAGCAGAGCTACTCTATCAGAGGTTGCTGATGACCGTGAGGTATTTCGATTCCTCCTAGGGCTGCTGTCCTGTGACCCTCCCCAGGGGAAAAAACGAATGTGAAAATGAATAAATAAACCAAAGAAGTGAAAGTTGCTAATATTACGTTCAGGCAAATGTTTTTGGTTGAGAAAGTTGTGGTTGTTTTGAAATAAGACGTGTTACGCAGATAAATTGTACTTGTACAGATTTTCTCGATATTCTTCGAAGCTAGGTTTGCATTTCATTGTTAATCATGTTTGTTGGGATGAACGCTTCTTTGCAGGTATTAATTATATTCTTACGAGTTGCGGAGAGCCGAGCCAAGTGGGATATTTTGTTTAGCAGCAAATAACATGCTCTCCCAGATTTCCTAGTATGCTTTCTCGATGTTTGTTGTGTCAGGAGGTGGCAGCATTTCAATGGCTTCAATTAAAAGAAGGCAAAAGCAACTCCTATCAACCTTGCGAAAGTTTCAACGCTTCACCAGATCGCTGTAGGCAGGAACTTTGAGCCTCGGTGGCGTTATGAGAGAGGGCGGATGTTGTGACCGTGGGAAATTTCCTAGAACACGTCTTGTCCGGCAGTCGGTTGTCCTGGCCGACGTTCGCGAAGAACAAGTCCAGGTTCGTGCCAACGGTCATCCATCGGTGAGAGGAGAAACTGTGGCTGCGCCCTTTGGGTCGTACAGCAGCCAGAGGTTTTTGGCTGTTGCCCAGGAGTCCAGGCTCTCACCGTCAGGAGATGTTTTGTTATAGCCGCAGTTGACATGTTCACAGTTAAAAGTCACCGACATATAGGGGGGTGGGAACGCTGGAATGGCAGTAGGTGTTAGTCGCGAGCGTGGGGGTTTGTAGAACTCAAATGGCCTTGTATCCAGCGACGTCTACGCACAACCACTCAGTCTCTGATTGCTCTGGAGACTGATCCGTCAGTGACCATTCCAACAGCTCGTGATCAAACATGGCAAGGCCGTGGTTCCTGCTCAGGACTAACCCAGCTAGTGAGAAGTTGGAAATCACTTAGCTTGTCTGCAGATGTGCAGTGGGTCTCCTGTAGTACGACGATAAATGCCTTGTTCTTGTAGGCTAGCTGCTCAATAACGCTGATCTTGTTTGCGGTGAGCCCCTTGGTGTTCAGTAGGAGTATGCTGCGGCTTGCGTCATCTTTGGGAGCAGAGATGCTGCCGCGTCGTGAACAGGGCGGTTTTCCTATACAGCGTGCGCTGTACGTAACCACCACGGGTAGCAGTGTTTGCTCTCGAAGTGACAGGTTTAGCAAGCACTTCAAGAAATGCCGCAACGGAAGGGCCACGTAAAGGCACCTGCTGCCCCTTGTTACTATTTCATTTGGCAAAGTTTTCCCAACCCAAAGTTTATCAAACAATATGTTTTCCAGCAGAGCTGTGTAATTTGTTTTGGAATTAAAAAGATCTACTGATTAATCGTTAGCGGGTTAGTTTGTTCCAATTTTACTTCCTTGGTATTTTTTAGTTCCTTAAAGACGTTGTCAAGATGCTTTAAATTCATACAACCATGAAATACGTGAAATCTCGAAAGTCAGTTGCAATGTTGGCCCTCATCAAAACGAACTGATTACTGTGCACTTGGGAAGTAGGAAAAAATAAAGCCTGTATCTTTGTTCTAAACCAGTGTATGCGCTTAAGGTGCAAACATTTTAGTCACACAAACCGAGAATGGGATAAAGTCACCGGATTCAGGTTACATTGTGGAAGCAGTTCCAACAGCACAAGCACGTTTTAGGAAAATTTGTCACGAAATTCGGTTGGTAACTCAATCAGGATCTCAACAAACAGCGATGAATGCTTCGGCTAATATCACGAACATGCTATAAAAGCAAAACAATTGTTAGTTGTTGCAGTTAATTGTAATCACATTGTTAAGTTTTCAAGACGTGCTAAGTTACTTTCTGATGAAAGCGTGGACTATATTTTCAAACATTCAGATATCTTACGGTTTCAAATGTTTTCCATCGTAACTTTTCTTTCGCATTTTGCAAAAGATTGACTCTGGGGCTAAGTGGCATTTTTTATAAATAGATTACATATTTGCTCGTTGATACAACACCGAATGCATTGACTATCTCCAATCATTTTCTTATGTTTATAGGACATTTGTTAGCTTTTCTTTGTTTGGAGAAAGATTCCATTTGTCAATAAACTAAGAAATGGACATACACGTTCGGCTATTATTGATATCCGGGATAGCCAGAGTCGTGTGTGGTGGATATAAGGGTTTCTCAGGTAAGGTGTTTTGTCTTTCACTTCTGCCATTTCAAAGATAACCACTTCTTGATAACGATAAAAATGTTTGAACTGTGAAAGGGAAGATGCACAGCAGTTAAATTATTTTATTTTGAAAAAAACTCGAGAGGGAAAGTTTGCGTGCTTCAGGTTTGCATTGTATTAGAAGCATTGTACTCATAATTGGCAGGCAGAGGACACTTACTCTATACTGCGGAAGCGTTGTTGAAAATTGTGATATTCAGCCTTTTCATATTCAAGCACAAGAGCTTTGACATAAAATACATATTTTCGTAGTTAATCATTGTTAGTTAGAACCACTTTTCAAACTTGTTTGTTGCGGTTCCAAACAAACGTCAATTCATAAAAGACTTATTTTTCATTATTTCCACACAAACATGTTTCGCATAAATTGACACAGAAACGATTCTAATGGTACGTCCGATATACTGTAGTTGCCATAGTACTAATGACCAAGTTAAGAACATGGTTGCAGCAATGAGTGTACATGGCCAAAGGGTACAATTCTTATACTCTAGCCTGGACACCACGATGTTTTCCGCTCATATTATTGTTAGTTAGAAGGCAAAGCAATTTCCGCCCACCCAGTCAAAAGTCCTTTGAACAAAGAAAAGAGATAACATTCGACTGTGGACTAGCAAATATTGGGGCGGCGGCTGTTCGCGGTTGATTTTTCCCTTCCTCTCAAAATCTGATGAAAAAGTTTTGCATGAAATCACGGTAAACAGTCAAGGCTAGCTAAACCTTTTATCTCCTATCGTTGGTTCCGCAGTAAATCCCCAACGGCACATCATAACATTATCATAACATGAGACCTAAGCATTGGCGAAGAAGATTTCGCTGGGGTGACGATATCTGAGGGTAGAGTTCCGCCTCTCAGTTGGAAGGTTGTGTGTCGAATTCACCGACACTGAGTGTAACGCCGTAGCGCCCCTTGGGCAAGATCGTTCACCTCAACTGCTTCGGTAAGAAGCAATTTCAGGCATTCGTATGCCGCTAATGCCGTCGCCAAAATTATTTAAAAAAATTCTTGACACATCTCATGCTATTTTTAATGTTAAGTGGGGTAGTTTCAATAAGTGCCATAAGCTGTAGCCTGGTCTTTAGGTAAGCTTGTCAACATTAAATTTTGGCGGTTAAAGTAAAGAACTCTGCAAAGATAACTTTGCTCAGATTCAATACAACGGCTGTTTTTCTGCATGACGGAATGGTGTCGGAAAATGACGTTCTTGAAGCGGGGGTGGTGCATTTGGTGCCTTTTCGTGGGTAACTTAAGTTTGAGCTCAGATTATCGGTTTGAACTTCAGTGGAGTGAATCAGAGCCAGCCGATAGGCCACGTGAGTTTCGTAAAAGTCACTCCATTGTTCAATGGTTTACTTAACATTTGCGGTCATAGAAAACTTCATTTCAACAAGAAAAGCTAAGAAAAGGTGTTGCTCTTATTTGATGAATTTGAAGCAAGAACCTTAGTCTGAAAACCTAACTCAAGGGTAAACGATATGTTTAGATATGATTGTGGTGAAGGCTTTCAGGGGTCGTTAA
>JGI24158J21664_10013974_pt1 | contig 10567 bp, 7 predicted proteins | sample Ectturendosymbi3_FD_21664 | JGI IMG/M metagenome (IMG submission 21664)
TTTTTTTTTTGTTCAGCAAAAAGGGAAACTTTTGCAATAAGATTTTATAAGTGTTTACTCATGAAAGCTTACACATTTCATGGAAAAGTCACAAGTAGGGATTTACTGGTAAGTTGTTGAAATGCAGCTTTTTTTGCTGACACATGTTTCGACCCTCTTGGTAAAACAAACTTATGTTGTTTTTGAGAAACCTTGGTGAAAAGCAGTGGTGCAGTACTTCATATCACAGTGGGTGTGTGATGTAAATAACTAAGTGTTTTTTGGGTAATGATTGTGTTGCTGACTGCTTACTGAAAATTGATTTTCACTGAAATTTTATGGTGCCCCCAGAAAATATGGAAAAACGATGTTTGAATATGCACTCAGGATTTTGCTTTAGCTTTCATAAATGTGTGGACATTGTTTACTGTTTTCTCATAACAAATGCTTGATAAATATGGGAAAAGGTTAACACTGCCAATGCTCTGCTGCAGATGAATCATATACTGTAGAAATTAATGTTTTTATTGTGTTATAATAGGAATGCAGTAGGTTGTGGTTAAATATGCTTTTTTGCTATTGAAAACTATAAAGTATTGTACAGTCAATTTAACTATTGATGTTGTTTTGCTGGTACTATATCAACTCTAGCTGAAACCGGTTGGTTTCCTCCTCACATATTCTTATTAATGGTTGTATTTACTAACTAAAGTTACAGGTAGTTTAATCTGTGTTTCAAGTGTAATGAAATGCAGCATGCTTTGCTGACACATGATGGTTGGTTTGAATAGTTTGGAACTTATAGGTTTTCTTGGTAAGCACTAGAAATGTAGTTTCTCAATTGAGGTCATATTCGGGAATCCACAAGCAGAGGTCTTCACTGGTGTGGCTATGAAGTTTATTCATCATTAAAATGAAATCTACATTTTTATAAAAGAGCAGGGGTCCACAGGTGTCAAGCCCACAGACCATGGAAGCTTAACACTTGAGAGCCGGGGTACGATATATTCGTACCTAGATTTCGGCCTGAAACCAGCAGTTGTCAGTTGCCTTACCAATGCCCTAGCTCCTCTGCCGATTGCGCTAGAGAGCTGTTCAAGGGCTCAAATGGATCGGCCAGTCTTCCAGACTGCACTCGAAAAAAAATTTGTTGGTTGGGGGTTGCTGATATTTTATAAGTGACGTCATAATTGAAGTAGTTTTTGGGCCATTTTGGCTCATGTTGCCTGGCCTAGGGCCCAACCGCTAGGCCAAAGTATTTCGCTGAAGTTTTCGTTGGAAACTAGGCTCGAGTCCGAGTCTTTTGAGATTTTGATTGACTTTCTAACGTTTCTTGTTCAAACGTTATGATCTTAAATAAACAAATTAATTAGTTTTCCGATTAACTAATTATTCAAAAATTTTTATTAACTTATATCATAACTTTTGAACCCGAAACCCCAGCAGGTCATCCAAAGTATCAAAAGACTCGGATTGTAGCCTAGAATCCAATAAAAACTTCAGCGAAATACTACCATCCAGTGGTTGGCGCCCAGGGCCAGGTGAAGTTGGCCAAGGTGGCGAAAAAGTCCTCCACTTATGACATCACTCACAAAAACCTGCACCCACTACAAGACTTGCCGTGTCTTTTGACACAGGAGCGGAGATATTCCCGCGCAAAGCCATGTGTGATCCAGCTGTTTTTTTTGCAAACCGCTTGAATTAACCCGGACGTCAAAGAGTTAAGAACTGCTGCACTAGAGTCTAGGTTGGTCTTCGTGAGGTAAATATGCAGTGCATGGATGTCGTTCATTTCAGTTTTGGCAATTTGATCAACGTACCAGTTGGGTATTTCTTTTTAATAACACATAAATTTGCCATCTTNATGATACAGTTGACATTTTTATTCCTCCTGTGCATCTAAAATATGACTTGTAACAGAGCTTCATGCCTCACTCATGACGTCACGCACCATCACCATCAGTGGGTATCCAGCTGAGTCATGTGACTACGTATACTTCATGCCACTATATCATTACAGAAACAGCCCTTTGCATTTTTCATTTTTTGCAGCGCTTATCTCCTGAATGACCAATAAGCACCTGCAGCGTGATCACTGCAAGTAAATTTGCAATGCACTGATGATGGTAACAGGAGTTATCAAAACGTTTGCAATATGTCATTTGTGTCCTTTCGTTTGGCAGTGAACTTCATTATAAGGCTATTCAGCACTTGTGCTTTTCATGTACCAAATGCATCTAAAATGATATTGAACGATGGAAATTTGCTTAACACTTTCACGTCCGGCCAAAATTGGGAATGCTTGTGCCAAAACAACAGGATCGCACGTGGCTTTGCGCAGGAATTTCTCTGGTCCAGTCAGCGCTACAGACCCGGTCACAGGCTCAAAAGGCGCGACAAGTCTTTTAGTCTGCAAATTTTTTTCCTTGGGGGTTGCGGATTTTTTATGAGTGACGTCCTAAGTGGAGGGCTTTTAGGTCACCTTGGCCTACTTTACCTGGCCCTGGGTGCCAACCGTTAGATGATAGTATTTCGCTGAAGTTTTTATTGGAAACTAGGCTACAATCCGAGTCTTGATACTTTGGATGACTTTCAGGGGTTTTGGGTTCAAAAGTTATGATCTAAAGTAATAAGAATATTTGACTAATTAGCTAATTAATTAGTTTGCTTATGTTAGATCATAACTTTTGAACCAGAAACGCTAGAAAGTCGATCAAAGGCTCAAAAGACTTGGACTAGAACCTAATTTCCAACAAAAACTTCAGAGAAATACTTTGGCCTAGCCGTTGGGCCCTAGGCCAGGTAACATGAGCCAAAATGACCCAAAAACTGCTTCACTTAGGACGTCACTTGTAAAATATCCACAACCCCCAACCAAAAAATTTTTTTTCGAGTGCGGAGTAGAAGACTGGCCGATCCGTTTGAGCACTTGAACAGCTCTGTAGCACAGTCAGCGGAGGAGCTGTGGCGTTGGTAAGGCAACCGAAAACTGCTGGTTTCAGGCCGAAATCTAGGTACGGTATATTCGTAGACCGGCTCTCAAAGTGTTAATGTTTTTTTCTTTCAAAGGGATTGAGGGATAGGGTATATTATCTATATAGTGCTTTAGTACTCCTGCATCTTTATAACAGTTTGTTTTCTTAGTTCTGATGTCTGTGATTTGGTGTTCAACTCTGAGTTGATGTTTATGAATGTATGTACAAGATTGCTGCAACTTTAACCGCCAAGTCACTTGTTGGTTTAAAGCCCAAAGCTGAAGCCATGTTCAGACAGACAGTAGAACAGGTCTAGGTATTTCATTTTTTGTGGTTTTATGCCTTCATTTGAGTTGTTAATCCTTTGTTTATAGAAATTGCACATCTGCCAAAGCTTCAACGATCTTGAACTGGTATCTGTTCAATAGTGCTGTGGATTCAATTTTACAAGGTTACCAGAAACCATTGTGAGTAAATCTAGCTATTTTCTTTACACTTTTTCTTGTAATGTCAAAAAATGTATCAACAGGTGCGGTTTGGTTGCATTGGGTATGGCTGGAAAAATGTTGCAGAAACTGAAACCTACAATAACTGTGATACCACCAGAGAAAATGCTGAATGCTGCCATCAAACTGGGTGTAAGCAAAATGGGGGAGATCTTTTCAGGTAAGATTTTTTCCAGAATGAACTCTATTTCAAGACAAGTGGCATTTTTGAAGTTTTCAAAACACTATATAATTGAGCGTTGCAATTTTTATATTGGTTTAACTGCAACTTTTACATTTGAACCACTGTTTAAAATCAGTATGATAACAAGACGGCTTATGGGGCATTGTCGTTTCAGAATTACTTGTTTAAAAAATCACGTACTGTATATTGTAGTAGGTACAAAAATTGCTAAAAGTGGGTTAAATTAGTATGTGTGCTGTAGGTAAATGCATATCACCATTCAGATTTACTTGTAGACAACTGTGTTTGTGCAAGTAAAATATCCGACTCCAACTCTGGTTCCAAGCTTCCAAAATATTCCAAGTGCAACCTTTCCAAAATTTCCGCCTCCTTAAAGTTTGACCTTTCCAAATAAACGTGAATGAAGTTTGGCTGTCAACAATTTTTTAGCAACTAGCAATCAATGGAAATCGTGGTGCACAGCAATATTTCTCTGTTTCAATCAAAGTTTCAAAAGGAATTGTATCATTTCAACAGGCACTAGTTACGATTCCTTAGTTAGGAGTGGAATGTGAAAAATAATTCAATTGGACTTCTGGAGTCAAGAGTTGGATAAAAAATCCGACTCTGACTCCTAGTGTTCTTAGGAATTCGATTCCACCTAAAAACCTTTGACTCCTTGCGACTCTGACTCTGCAACCCCGGACAGTAGAGTGACCTCGTTGTGGGTCAGGTGGACCTTACAAAGAACCAAATAGATAGGAGCATTCATGTTGGCCAGATAATCTTCAAGTTACTCCTGCTTGTCTGCACAACCTTGTTGTCAGCTTATAATACTAATTCGAAAGCGAGTTGTCTTTGATTTTATACATGTTTGTCAGTAAGCTCTGAACATGCAAAATTTGTCAAAGCTTTGCAAAACAGATAACTGCCAACTTTTTAAATAATCTGCATCCATGTTTCAATATTTTACATACAGCAGCATACATGTTTCAGTTTTCGAGATGCAAACCTTCGCTACTCAGCTGTATCAATGCAAGGCAGTGGTGGTTGAAAAGAGTCTTTCTGAAAGTTCCTCTTTTATATTGAAGGAATTACTGCTTGGCCATCCTGTGCTTGTACCTTATGACAATGACAAAAACTTTGAACCGTGCCTAAGGAAGGGCCATCGAGCTCATTGGGCTGTATTGACAGGTACTGTATTTATTAAACTCCTATTTTACTAGTGCATATTCATGGCGGTTAGATTTAGTCTTTTCTTGCAGTAGTGTTCAAAAGATGCAAATGTCAATTTTCGGTGTTGAGAACCGTTTTTGTTCCAAATATCCTTGCCTTAAAACGTGAGTCTGTGTAATATACTTAAAACTATGTGCTCCCGTACGTGTTTTATAAGGTGTTTTGAAATAAAAGGAAGATAACCGAAAAAAACTGGTTTTGATGATACACGTCATCATCCTGAGTTGTCCAATTCAGAAGCTTACGCAATTAGAAAAAAGGAGTTGAGAATCAAAAGACTTCAAATTTTCAGGAGCTGTTCTGGGATGTCCATCAGAATGTATGGTGGAAGATGATGATGTGGAAAGTGTTAACAATACAAGCATTTGGCGTTTACGCAAATCGAGGTATGTTCTTGAGAAACTTGGCGGAATCGACGTCTTATTTGCAACTATCCGTCCCTCAGAAATTTACGTTTTTGCAAAGCAAGGAAAATCAGCAAAAAATCGATTGTGGAGTCTAGAATCCCTCTCTCGCAGTAATGCTAATCTCGTTGAGCGAGATCCTTCGAAAGACTGGACAACTCTGCATTGTCCTTACGACATCAAAGACACTTTGAAGTCCAGATATCTTGTTTTACGGGTATAGTTGTTTTTGAGTGAAGTAAACGAAACGTTGCGCTTTGACTCTACACTTACGTGGACTTTTTCACTCACCTAATTGTCATGAAGAAATTCTTGTAGTTTGTGCAGTGCCTCTTTTTTAATTAATCAGAGCTCAAAATTTGTCGGTCACATTCCAATTCAAAACATTATTATTCTTTCAAAAAATACTTGAGCTGCTCTAGGCTGATGTGTTTCCTAAACCGACGAGTTTCTTGCACTAGCGAATAAGTCTGCATTTGTTGCATCGTAAATACGTTTTTTTCTCTTGCACCTGGCCATTGCAGTGCCTAACTGACAAGTCAGTTTACTGATAGGAGTGTTGCTTACTGCTTCATTGTTGTTACTCGGCTGAATTATGTGTGTGAACGACTGTTGTTTGAGCGGTTAACCCCTTTTTGTGTGTTCGAGAGTTCCTTTGGTGAGTTTTCAACCACAAGTTGTACCGTGAAGGACACCAACTGTTTTCGTGCAATGCTATGCTTCATTATGTTATTGGTTCTGACATTTCATACGACGCACTTTCATTGCTCTGCTGCTGTTTCAAGCCGTAGCGCCACTGAATATCGACTAGGTTGAGTTTTCAAAGCGTTTTTTTCTTTGTTTCAGGAACATACAGTTCTATGCGTTCCATAAAAGTAGTGCTTAGTAACTATTTTCCGATATTCTGAATGTACAGTTATTTCTACACCCAGTTGCCCTTTTTCATAAAAGTTTCGAAATCCAGCGCACAAATCACCTCTGTTGATTACATTTTTCCTCTGTTGCGTATAAACCACTTACAGTACATATTAATTATCGCCTGATTACTTTGCTATCGAAGCACGACTTAAAACAGATTTAAAGTTGTGGAGATCTTTTCGTAGGGTTCACACGAACCAGGGCTGCGGTGCGTTTTTGGCTCCGGCTCCGGAACGATTCGGTCCATTGAAAACTGAAAACCACTGCATTGTTTGTACCATTGGCTTGTTACACGAACTATGTCTGGTGGACGGGATTTCAAATTTCCGGCTCCACCATTCAAAATTTTTTAGCTCCGGCTTCAGCCATCCAAAATTGTTTCGGCTCCTGCTCCACAGCCCTGAGCTGAACCGGTAATAGCTTGTTAGCCCTGGTTCCATCATAATAATAATGTAAGCTGACCATACGTCACGGTCAGTTGCGCGCTTGTCCCAGAAAATAAACAAAAGTAACACAACGTTGTAAACAAATGACTTGATCGCTTTCTTACTAAGCTTCTCTCAGAACATTCAACTCCCTAGAACAGTGCTCTTTTCTTTTTCGGCTGAGACATTTCGGTCTCATTTGTCCGAAATAGCTCAAAATCTTGTCATCGTTCGTTATCGGACATTTTTGACCGAATCGACTTAAGAAAACAGGAAGAGTGTTTCTTAACAGTGGCCCGCAAAAAGTTTTCTAGAGATTCGCTGAAACATGTAGGATTTGAAGTTCAGTTTTACGCCGTGCAATTTTTTTGTTGTATTGTGGCTTATGTCATCCTTAGGGCTAGTTTTTTCAATAAAGTCAATTTTTGGTAGTAAGCTTGGATGACGTCATTTTTTGCGAGTACTCTGGATAGTAAGAGTAAGTTTCGTATTCTTAATTTGATAGGTCATTAAAAAGACAATTTTTTAGCGTTAGGTCAATATTCTTTTTATAGGGCAATAAAGTCAATTTTTTATAATTATCAGTTATTAGTCAAAATTTATTTTTGGTGTTGGTGGGAAAGTGATAATTTTGATATGCCTGATAGAGCTTACACATTATTAAATTGGTTTTGCAATGTCTGCCAATTTTGCACGGTAGTACTGATTGCCATTCCTAGCGCAATCAAATGATTGTGGTGCAATAGTCAAAGTCAGATTAAATTATATGCGAGTGTGCTGCAATCGCATAGTTGTGAGTCTGGTGACAATTAGGAGGCGCAACATTGTTCAAGTGTATATTTCTTAGGTAAAATCGTATGCAGTATAGCGCAGACGGAGAGGCATCAACGTTGTTAGTTTAAAGTACCTTTTTATTATTTAAGCCAGGGTTTTTTTAAGGAAAATGTTAGGGACCCGATTTCTCTGATTCTAGAGACCCGATGATAATTTTTCTCTGATTTTAGGAACCCGAATCGGGTCGTTGATCCGAAAAAAAATCTCCGACTGTGTATCAATGCTGGGACTGTCAATCTTTGTTGGCATTGGCTTGCGCAACGCAAAATGGAACCGTTATCCCAAACTTGGTGTAGTCTACTTAATACTTTATCAACAGAACTAAATGAACAAAGCATTTTCAAAATTTTTGATTTCTTAAGGATGTGGTAACCACCCCTCTTCAGGTTTCGTGTAAATGTAGCCAAACAGACGATAATTAACTGTGAATTCAACCGTCAAAACGGTGAAGTAACAATAAATTATTTAAATTTGGATTTAGATTTTTAAATGATGCCAAAAGTTAAAGTTACCATTGCATATAAAATTCAGTCCATACTAAAAGAGTTCCCTTAAGAAATTACGAAAAGTCCCAACAATGAATTATATTGCAATTTGTGCAACTGAGGGTTTCTTGCAGCAAACGCTTTCTTGTTGATAGTCATCGAAATACGTCCAAACACCAACAAGCGTTAGGCAGCAGATCTGAACAGCTAATCCCCCACACTTCGCAAACGTTTTTAAAGAGCAGTGACATCGACTTTGTAGAAAAGTTGACCAAAGAATTTTTGTCTGCTGATGTTCCTTTGTACAAGCTTAACTATAAGCATGTCAAAAACCTCTTGTGACATTGGTCACAGTTGGCCATCTGAAACTACTAGTAGACGAGCAGTGCTGGAATTAAGCGCAGATGAATTACAGTGGATACGAAATGCTGTTCATGACAAACAAGTTTTTCTGGATGTTGGTGAGAGCACTCTGGCACGCAGTATTTGAATATTCTAGTTGGAAGCCTTGAAACATCCCACGTCAGTTACTTGTACGGCTGTCAACCTCTAACATGTGCGCCAAATAGCAACAGCATTGCTCAAGCAGTTGATGCCGTTAGAACTCTTGGAACCAACAGAAACTCTGTCTGTTCTTGTCAGATGCTGCAAAGCATATGGTGGCTGCAGGTGTAATACTAAAATCTCTGTATCCTAAGCTGTTTCACGTGACATGCGTAGCACATTTATTGCACAATTATGCTAGGAAAGTCAGATCTCACTTTGAAGATGTTGATCAGCTAATTGCAAAAGTTGAATTAGTAACAGTTAAAAACAAAACCAGACAAGCCAATTCGCCACTATTAGTTGCCCGCCTCAGCCTGCTCGTACAAGATGGGAGCTGATAATGCTGCTTCATGTTATGCAAAGAATTTACCTGAAGTGAAAGCGATTGTGGAAAGTTTTGAAGGGTTTGGTGTTATGGTAACTCAAGCAAAAGTTAGCTTGCAAGCAATTGGTTTAGCTAGTCAACTTCTCAAAATCAAGGACCAATATGATTGTCTAGTTAAGCTTATAGAAACGACGGAAATTGCGAAATGCACCATCGAAGAAGCAGTGCAAGCAATCCTAAAATTTGACTTCAGAGAAGACACTTGCAACATCAACCGATACGTTAAAAAAAGAATGAAAAACTGACATTTCTAAGATAATAAACATGGAAAGGCAAGATATTTCACGGGCTGTTTACAGTTTACTTCACAATTCTCAGCCCACAACTGCTTCTGTATAGACAAGCTTTTCCATGCTGAAAAAACTGTTGGCCAAGGACAGAAACTTCAAGACCGAAAATGTACAACATTACATGATTTTACACTTTAATTCGTCCACCTGGTGATTGGCTTCCAGTGTTATGTCGCAAGACGTAGACTTTTTTTCGCAATAGCACATAGACTTGTGTCACAAGTTTCGTTGAGAATTTGTGTGCTTTCGCACAATAAATGTTCGTTTTAATATACTGTAAAATCTCAAGAAATTCTCGAGAAATAACATTTATTCAGTCTAAATTTTGTTAGGTCAATAAAGTCAATTTTTTTAAGTTTTAGATCAAGAAAAACTTGCCCTAGTCATCATTCACCCTTTAACTGGCCAGACACTGCATCTGACACCAACGTTTGGCGGTAACTTAAACAATTAATCAGAACCGCTATTGCTACGTCCAAAGTTGATAATGGTATTGCTATAGTTCAGGGTTGGCCAACCCGCGGCTCTTTGCCCGGTTTTATGCGGCTCTTATGTAAATACCAGAAGTCCCACTAAATAACATGCATGACAATAAATAGTTGTAAAGTTATGCATAACAATAAATAGTTGTAAAGCATTGTCATGTTGGTGTGTGATATTTACAATAAGTCTAGCTGAGCAAAGGTAACGCGTGTTAGTGAGGAAGAGCTGGGGTGATGTTCATATGCGCCCATGTGTATGATGTGGCACTTTGCGGCAACACAGTAAGAAATGTGTCTCCTGGTCTCTGACTGGTTGGTCAACCCTGCATAGTTCATAAACTACAGTTCCGAACTGTTCATGGATCTAATCTGGGAGCACAATCTGCTTTCAATCTAATTAAGTGTTTTGTTTCAATGCTATAGCCAGTTTATTTTTTAAACGGAGTAATAGTTTGTCAATCAAACTAAAAGTATTATTTATTACAGTTGTGTTGAAGTATTTTCCGTGCAGCTGTTACTTACCAAAAAAACAATATTGTGCCTACTTATTCCATTTGCTTCCACATACCTTCATAAAGCTGGATTTTCTATCCTAGGGCACATCAAAGCAAAGTATCGAAATAATGCATCCACAGATTGCTGGTAGATGCAACAGCAGATAGTTCACTTGTGATAAGTGAAATCGCTGTGAAAAAAATGACATTTCGTGTGTAAACTACAGCAGTGCTTGTCAACCGGGTGTATCGTACACCCCAGGGTGTACCAGAATTTTCCAGGGGTGTACCACAGTGATGGGGTGTACCAGGTGTGTGCACGTGAAGAACAATCACATTTGTCATGAGTAAACGCTTATTTCATGAGTCAGTTTATGTCGCCACTAGTATTCTTAACGTCAGTCAGTTAGTTAAGTTGTTATGATTTATGAACTTGTATTACGAA
>JGI24158J21664_10013975_pt1 | contig 10567 bp, 6 predicted proteins | sample Ectturendosymbi3_FD_21664 | JGI IMG/M metagenome (IMG submission 21664)
TTTCCCTCTGCCGCTTACGAATTACGACACAGCTTAGATCTGGCGCTGTTGACAAAATGGCCGGTATTTTTACAAAACGCATTTAGCAACCCTGCATGTGTCAACCAAACGATCTTAAAATGAAGGAAAAACTGTGGGGGTCAAAGGGGGGCCAAGCAAAAATCTGGGGGGCCATGGCCCACCCAGGCCCCCCTTAGAATCGCCACTGATCTTCACTGCACATACTGCGCTGCATGGAGAACTATCATGGGTAGAGTTATTATCTTCATCATCAGCTTATACTAGCAAGGAAAAAGAAAATTGAAGTTATGTTGTAGGTAGTGTCAAGTGTAAGGAGAACATCATCGTCCACGTCACGCCACTTTTAATAAATCATAAATATGTAATATTGTGCAACAATTCCCATTTTTTGCTGTTAGCTAGGTATAACTCTCACCATAGTTAACCTATCTATAGTAATAATTTGAGTGATAGCCTACTCCACATATCACTTTCACACATCACATTGCATGATGCACAGACACGCACTCGTATCAAAAATGCTGCCACCAATACACGCTTGCGCTCTCAAAATTGTTCTTCAAACTGTTTAATCACGTGTGAGGGCGCGCTCTCAATCATCGCATTTTTATGCAGTTGTATGAAGAAACGGACTCGCAGTTGCAATTTGTCTCTACCCTTCTGAAGTTCGTTGGCTATTTCGGGTAAAGGTGATAAGCCGCGTTTTTGTTTTGAGTGCAGAATCATCCAAGTTTCTGCAATGTTACAATCAGCGGCATTTAAAACACTTCGAGGGACAAAGTTTCTTCTCACCTGGCTTATTTGGCCGACATTTTTGGTGCATTTAATCACGTGAAAGCTATTACAGTATTTGGAAAGATACTTTGAGTACTACTTCCCTCACTGACGGCAGTATCCAGCATGAATATGAAAGCCATTTACTTTGACACTGCAAGTGCTGGTATTAACAATCAAAAGACAGATGATAAAATTGAGCTTCAGGCAAGCGAGATTCAAAAGCATACCTTCAGCACAACAAATCTTCATACGTTTTGATGCCATACCAAAGGAAGGGTGTCCCCGTATCACTAAATTTACCCTCGTTCTCTCGTCGTTTGTAACAGCATATTTATGCGATCATACATTTTCTGAACGGGTGGATGTTAAAACATAAAACAGAAGAGAGTTCCTTGTAAAAAGAACATGGGGTTTGCTCTTTCTGAAACAAAGCCACAAATCTCCAAGATTGCCGCCAGAATGTAAAACAGAAACTCACATTGACAAAACAATGTATTGTTAATGGTTTGAACTCTTTGTTTATTTTGTTTCAGTGACCTACCTAATCAGCAACCTATTTTTATTTTCTTGTTGCTATTTTTGTTTCCTGCTATCACTGTACAACAAATTAGGGTTCGAAACAAGCTTTGAGAATGATGTACGGGTTTGGCGGGTTTGTAAAGGTTAAGAACCACTGTGCTAATCAATAATCGTTTTTAGCATAGCCTACCTGACATGTAGGTTACGTCTTACGGTTAGGTTCGCTCGCTGTTTTGGAATTTACGCTGTCACTGAGCGCTCTAACCTAGCCTGTATAATTAACTGCATTGTAAGTTCGTTGCAACATAATTTTGATGTCTTCGCTTAACCAATAAAATGAGCTGCACTCATTCATGAAAGCTTGTAGGAAAAAAAATAGTATACTCGTAGTCTATTGCTTAATTAACTTTTATCCACAGTCTACTGCTTATTCAACTTTTGTCCACAAGAAGCCCAATCTTACCTAAATGAAACAAGATTTAAATGCTTACGTGCGGTTTATGTAGCATTGGGACCATATTTTTTGTTGAAAACTTGCTTATTAGAAGTTTTATTTTTAGTGAAATGAACACATTCGGACTGGCCAAATTCAACAAAATTCGCTTTCCATTTAATATTTTCATCCCTATCCCTGTGCAAGAAATGTTTCTTTTAAAGGCTATTCAAACAAATCAGCCCCCTTAGCCCCCCTTGTATCCGCCTGTGGAACCTGCATTTCGTTGAAACACGGCGTTGCAAAACGCTTCAATAAAGAAACTTTCAAGGACAGCGTTTACATTTGAGCACTCGAGGCAGTAAAATTTTGTGTGTTTGTGGAAATCTGTTGTTCTTGTTTTGTTTGGTTCTGGCAGATTTTAATGATGCTGTGAAAATTGCAGAATAAAACGTATAATGCAGTGTACAATCGATATAGCCACAAAGTTCGCAAATTCATAAATGGCTTTGTAAGCGTGTTAATTTCTGCTGGTTATTTGTTTGTGAAAGCAGTAGGCTTACATGTTTTTGGATGCAATACAAGTAAGCTATATGACGTGTAACAAAGCTTTGTAGAGTTCCTAACTGCAATCATGTTTTTCAGGCCGACATATGGCTGATTTGCAGAACGGTGCATGAGCTATTTTTGTTTCTTTGACGCAACTGGTGAAACTAAAACGCTAGAATCACACCGACTTGAGGTTGCCTAACGATGGACTTTCATCAGGACAATGAATAGTTCTGTAATATGCTTAAACCAGCTCATGCGGATAATTGCGTAATTGATCTCCTGTTGTTGTTTATTTGAAGTAAGTTGACATTGTAACGTTAACTCCCGTTACCTAAAGAAACTAACGGATTAACTGTTATCGAAGTTAACCTTTGCGGTTAACGTATTAACGAGTAACGAAGTTACCCTCTTGATTAACGGCGCCCGCCACTGTTCAAGACAACAGACAGGAACAACAGAATCCATCATTACTGCGCCAGTTTTGTTCCGCTAGCCTCTTACTCTTCCCCAATCCATTGGAAAGAGTTCCATAGAATGCTGGAGTGTGGCAGCATGAATTACATACAATACAAGGATGTGCCAAAACGAAATTAAATGAGCACATTTCTTTGTACGTTTTAAATCTTGAATGACTGTTTGCAAGAGTGTTGAAATATATGCGATATACTGTATACATCGCCCTTTTACCTCAAAATTAGTCATTTTCAGCCCAATATAAAAACTTTCATGCTATATTTTTCTTATTTCATGCAACGAAACCAACAACTCTGGCTGTAAATATTTCGGCTCTTTAGTAATTAGAAATGCACACAGAGGCCTTGAACGTATGATGATGATAATGATGGCTAGGTAGCTTTATTTCCGGGGTGAAGGGCAGTTGTGGACAAATGCCTTTGTTCATCAATGATTAACTTCGCACATATTTTGCTTGCCAGCCTGCGCTATTCAACGTAGGCCTACTGGCTTATCAGCAGTTTGAGGCATTATCTTTTGTTTAACCAATCCCTCTTAGTTCTTGAAACCGGTTGGAAAGTTAATTTAGTCTGTATATGATACTAAATTCTGAAAAAGGTTTTGCTTTGCGTCTGATAAGAATCGCAGTAAATCGTTCTTCGTGTCATGAAGAATGTCGGATAGTTACAATCCAGTAAGTGTTCGTCGGAATCCATTCATTTCCGTTCCTGAAGATTTTTTCGAAGATGACAGCTTCACTCAGTCTTATTACCCCCTGATAGATAATGAAGAAGAAGAAGACAGATCCATGGATATTCCAAATGGCAACCCTCCCAATCAGTCTGTGGACGCAATGCAGTTTCAGGACGAAGCTAATCGCCAGGATGTTCATCCTGCTAACGAAAAGCGTTACAAAGCGTTTATCATGTTCCTTGCAGCAGCGTTAGCATCTGCGTTGTTGGCTGTCGCAGGGTGTATGGTAATCATTGTCAGTCTGAAACGTGCTAATGATCTTCTCATGAACTCATGCAGGAACACAAGTAAGTGCTTGTAGTGCTTGCGTAAGAACTTTGTATAAGAACTTGAATGATCATTTAAGTAAAGTGCATTGCCATATTAAAATTCAATCACAGTTAAACAAGCTTACATTAAAAGAAATTGTAAAAAATTGAAAATCTTGAGCTATACATTCGCGATTTCGAGCTCCATACAAAAAAAAGAAGAAACCTTTTCTGGAAATTATCTATTTCAGGATCAGGCAGTGAAAAAAGATTTCTGTTGCTTCCTCCAAAGCACGTTTGTAATGATAGCATAGCAGTATGGTGATCTCTTTTGAAACTTATAATTCTGGTTAAATTCTTTTTTTGCAGTTGCTGCCGATGACAGGTGACAGCAAATATAAGGAATTACAAAAATAAGAGCAGACTGTTCTGCTAAAACATCGTTAAAAGAGAATTGCAAAAATGTTTCTGCAAATTGTGTTAAAGACAATTGAATCCTTGAAGCGTTGATCATTAACAGCACAATTTTTATGTTTTTAAACGTAGGTGAAATTGCCGAACGTAGGCGAAATTCACCTGCAGCCATTGATTCAGTTTTTTATTGGTTGTCATTAGAAAACGTTGCATTATTTTAAATACAACATGCTAAACGATAACCAGTACAATAGCAGGAAGTCTTTGACATGTTTTTTGTGTCATATCGACACCAAGCATCATTGATTAGGGACAAAAGATAAAGGCCCGCTTACAACATCTAAAAATTTACCCACATTTTCCACAACCTTGTGCAGTACGCACACCCGTTGAGGCCATTACTGCTTACAACAATAATTTTGTGTGACTTTGTTTTAACAACGAACTTGCGAAAATGAGTTCTAGAATCAATTGAATGTGTTCGGCCTCTGAAGTTTACTAATGAAAGTTGTATTGATCTTTCAAACATTTCAAAGTTACTGAAAATTTAGCGGTTTTCACTTGAAGATAAGCTTGAGTCGAGCTAGAGCTTGCTTTAGATCAGTAGTTCTTAACCGGGGGGCGTCAATAAATTTCGACGGTGGCGCGAGCCCTTACGCGCCTACAACATGGAAAGTTTGATCGTTAAATTTACCAACAAATACATTGTTTTTACAGCTTATTTAAAGGCAGGGGCTTGAAACAAAGGACAATTACTAAGGGAGGCGTGGTACAAAAAAAGGTGAAGAACCACTGCTTTAGATATTTCACTCTGTCGATTCTGCTTTCTTATGAAATTGTTCTTCACAACTCTGCTGCCACACATCTCAATACTATCACCTTGATTTCTTTAGCAAAGTAAGCGAAATGCATAAAACTGTGAACAACGTTTTGTCCAATGGAAGTTTTAGTTCCTGTAGATCCAGGGGCGTAACGAGGTTAGATGGCGCCCAGGACAAGAAGCAAGTTTGGCGCCCCATTGTCGAACCTAAGGTCTTTCGGGAGCAAATATACTGCATTGAAGAAAGTACTTGTGACATTGTTGGGACTTTTCGGCACCCGGCGCAGTGATTCGGTGCCCCATAGTGATTCGGCGCCGGGGAATCGTTCCCCTTTGTCCCCCCTCGTTACGCCCCTGTGTGGATCATCAATTAACACTCATCATCATTCACCAAGAAATTGAACTAAAATATGCTTTAATTTAAGCAAACACTGAAACCAATAAAAAGCAAAATGTATGCCAAAACCCTATAGGGACCGCAGAAGCCGATATGACGTTTCGCTCAGCAGTTTTTCGGCGATAGCTCGCGAACTACTGAAGGTGCGTCGACAAGTAAAGCATTGCAAGAAAGGTTTTCGTGAGATCTTTCAAATGAGTCCAACAGAAAGATATGTTTGCATTTGAAATATTTGAGAAAATAGACTATTTTTTATTTTAGGGAAAGTTTTTGATCATTTTCAAGAAAAGTATTTCACGCCTACGTTTTATTTTTTTCGAAGCGTTTTTTTGGCTTCTACTGCTTACAAGGACTATGCTTAACGACCAATACCAAAAAAAGTCACTTCCCATTGTTTTGGGGCAAAAAAAGTTGGGACGAAAAACGCAATTATAGAAAATTTAGAAAGTGATTTTTTTGGACTTCACGCCAAAACCATTGCCGATACCGGATTTTGGAGTGTACCACTGGAAAGAACGCGAAAAATACAACCAGAAACAAAAAATCGAAACTTTTTGAAAAGTTTTAGTTAACTTTTTGTCGACTTTACATCAAAGTTGCGTCAACTTTTCCGCATTTTTTTAGATTTTAAATTGCCATAACTTTTTCTTATTATTATTTCCGCTTGAAATTTGGTAGGATGTTGTAGAACGTGGATGTGAACATGTTCGGCAATTTTCAGATTTTTTTGTGTTCGGAACCGGAGATATGATATTTTTCATGAGAAAAATGACAAAAACACCCCTAAAAATCAACAAACTCTTCTCTGCACCCACAAAAAATTTTGCACAATTCTTTGTAAATATTTTTACAATCTTTGGGCCTTGGCCAACATTTTTTATGTAGAATGAATTTTTCTAACGTGTTTGTATATTTTTCTGCACGTTTTTGAGCACACCCACTATTTTTTGGCTACCACGCATTTTTGGTTTTTCCCAGGTTTGTGGTGGCAAGTAACGTCACAAATTCATCGCCAATACCTCAAAACATACGTGGTGAAAAATCCTTTCTTAGAATACCTTACTGGTGAACGTAAGTTTAGCGGTTCGCGAGTTATCGTAAAAATCGCGCAGCAGTGTCGATATATCGGCTGCTGCGGTACCTAAAGGGTTAAAACTTACTTATTACTCTCAGCTGTTTTGTATTGCTGCCAGAACCGTCACCAGAAAGTCTTCGATAGGAGTTTTAACGTTTGTGCAGGAAGTCTTCTAAAATTTTCCAAAATCTCCACTGATGAAAAATGTCAATTGGAGGGGCTTGGAGCTTTGTTTGTGGGGGTGTAAGCCCATCAAAGCCCCCCGCAGCGACGGGACCGATTGCTGCTGGTTGAGGTTTTGGACTTTGTGCCTGTTTAGCGTTGTTAACGGTATACCGAAAAACAATTGGAAACAAGTGTTCGTTGCACTAACTCACGAAGAAAAATATTTCCAGCGCAGAGTTTTTGCTCGTCTGTGAAACACGTAGTTTAGTGAAAGTCGCCCTTACCTCAAAACCGTCTTTTTGCTGCACCGTTTCGTGATTGGACTCCATCTCAAGAACACGGTTAAAATGTCATAAATGCAATGTGTGAGATTAAGCAACACTTTTAAAACTAATGGGTCGCGATCATGTGTGAGGCAAAAAAATCTGGCAAGGCTACAGCGTTTTGCCAGAATAAGTATGTTAATTCCCAAAAAAGATTTAAATAGACAAAAAGATTTATTTTGTTCTTTCCTTTCAAAAATATATAAAATTCGATGTTTTGATCCAAAAATTTTTTTCATGTTTGAAATTATTTTTGCTCGAAAGCAAAATAGTTTGGGAGCTTCACTACCCATGCCTCCTCGCCTCCAATACATATGGTCTCGATCTCGCATGTAGTCTACATTCAGCATAAAAGAAAAGTCTGCACTGTTTTTTTCAAACCTGGCGTCTGTGCAATTTAAAATATTTCTTTAATTCTGTTTAACTGCATTTTCCGCCTCGTCAGTTGGCTAAATCAAACAAAATGATTGGAAGTGTGCCATTTTTACAACCCTTGATCGTTTTTTACGTTTCACCAAAGTTTTCTAAAGTGCAAATTTTGGTAGTTTCTCAGTAGTGTGTTCAGACTAACCATATCCAAACACTACGTTACAACCAAAATGGCACTACTTGTACCGTTGTTTTTCGACCGTGCAAAGCTAGTAAATATTTTTGGTGTTTTAAGCGCAACTTTCACTACGTGTTAGGAATGGAATGAGGCGTTGCTTGTACTAGAATACCCGTTGAACATTTATAATAGGTTTCAGAAAAAGTAACATTGATGACAGCTAAAGCATGGAATTATATTTTTAAATCTTCATCTTTAGCGGTCAGTTGCTCGATTTTTAACTGATACATTCATATTTGTTCTATGTTACGAAGAAATGAAAATGTTGTTCTATTAAATGTTTCAGGTTTGTACGAAAGAGAAACAATCAGCGACTCAGAGAAACTTCCCGACTACCAATTGCCAGTGGTAAACTGAGAGGAAGTTGGTAACGTCAAGGCCTGTTAGCGCAGATGCTGTTTGATGTAACGCACATTTCATCTACAAATGTTGTTTCTGCTTTTGTTTGTTTCGCTTTATTTTTCTACGGGATCTGTAATTTTTTGCACACTGATATTAATATTGCGTGTCTCTATTTTTTATCGTTTTTTGCTTGGGTGGTTGGAAGCGTTATCTTTTGTTGATGATAAAGAGGTTTTGAAAGTATGACTTTTAATTCGACTAAGTGTTATATTCTATCGATGTTTGCATTGCTTTGCTACACTTCATCGCTCTTTATCACCAAATCAGCAAAATATACACAAGCATCCGTAAAAAATTCTGGCTATTCTTTAAAGGCTGGCTGTAGGTAGCTTGTGTGGAAGTCCAAACGTGACTGGCGCACCTATACTAAGTTTTATTCTCATCTTGCTTCGGTCAAATGTTATTTGCTTTTGTGATAAAGTACACTTCAAACGAGTTGCAGAAATTGATTTAACCTTGAGAGACTAAAACATTGCAAAAGTAGTCGTTCACTTAAATGCAATCAGATTGGCTCTTTACTTTAAGCCAATGGTTCACATGGACTCCATCGAGCCCCAGGGTTCAAATAATCAATCTCAGGTGTTCGGCATAGGTCCGATGAACAGTTCATTTTGTGTGTTAGTAAAATATATACCTACGTTTTGAAAAAATCATATTTTATTTTTGCAAAGGTTTCGGTGGATGCAAGGATAAAAACTTCAAGGTTCAGTTCCTCTTATAAGATTAAGAACCACTGCTTTAAACGGCACAAACATCGCTGAAATCTATTTATTACTACAAAAGAAACTTGGATCAGTGATTCACAATCTCGTATTTCCCTATGCAATTTGCAACTTTCTCCAACGAAAATAATTTCAACTTAATGTATGTTTAAAGCAGATATGCCAACTTGTTGGATATCCGATCAGAGCTGTATGTTGAAAAGGTGGTTCAAAACTTCAAATACCGAAGGTTTGACTGGTATACTTTTCACAGTAATGACCTATTTTTGTTGCCATTTTCTCCCACGGAGAAAATGCTTGTCAGCTTTATCCAGCAATTAAAAGATTTAAAGCAGAAATGGTTAGTTTCTAGAGGCGTGGTTTTGCACTCAGCCACCACATAACCCGCCATAAACGTCGAGGAGACTGTAATTTTACTCGTTTCGGTCTGTCTTCGGTTTTATTAAATGGTGCAATTTCTACCTTGTCTTTTTGTGGATTTAATAGGACTAAATGTCCAAATGTAAGTAAGACGTTTTTACGAAAGAAAAAATAAATTTCCCGCTGAGAGATTATCAATTTCTAGGTTAAAAGCAAAATGGAAGAGGGTGCCAGTATGCGAAGATCACAAACGTGCTCATTTGCTTCTGCACTGTTTGAATTCCCAGCACCAAAAACAATGTTTCAGTTCGGATTGAAAGAGTCTCAAGCTCAGCCACCTGCAGGAAAAACATCTTCACTCAAATTCTGATATGAGCAGTTTTCTACACCCTGATTTTAGCATTTTGAAAGAGAGTAACAATTGAAACTGTACTTAAACCATCCTTGGAATAACAACGCAGAAAACACAGATTTCTTTCAGCTTGTATCGGTGGTTTTTGTGTTGCTTTTTCCCAATACAATCTCAGCATTAATCGTTCAAAATGCTTGATTTTTCGCGGAGGTCAAATTGCGTTAAATTGTATGTTTTCGCAAATGTAAGAGTAATCATCGAGAAATGTTGACAAGCGGGGCCGCGGTACATCTTGAAAGGCTCAGCATGGCCGCTTCATCTAGATCTGCAGAAATTTTGAGAGAGTCATGTGCCTGGTGAAGTGCAGCCAGGCGTGACTGAAACTTGTTTACCTCATTTTGTGCAGTGTAATGATGGTACGGATTACTGATAATTACACAAATATAGCCTACAAGTTTTTGCACAATCAATTTTGAAAAAAAACTTGCTGAGATGTTAAAAAGTAAGTGCATTGTTAGGAGGGTTATAAAATCATGGCAGAAGTACAGTAAATGTTTTAATCAATTTTAGATGGTTCTGACAGTAGAAGTCAGAAAAACGTTTGGGAGGATCAAAATTACTTTCTACTTCTTACGTCAACCATAAAATCGTTTGCGTTACCACGTACAGCAATATTAGTATATTTCCTTCAAGGGCGTAANGAGGTTAGATGGCGCCNGTGGCAAGAAGAAAGCTTGGCGCCCCAACGTTCGAACCTGAGGTCTTTCGGAAGCAAATGTACTGTACTGAAGGAAGTAATTGTGACATTGTTGGGACTTTTCGGCACCCCCCACAGTATTTCAGCGCCCGGGGAATGTGTCCCCCTCGCTACACCCCTGATTTCCTTCTTACAGGGACAGTGCAGTGAAGTACACCATCTTTTTAATTGAGCAGGAAAAAATGACTAAGCATAGCCAATGGTGTAGTGCCAAAAACTGATGTGGAAGAGGCTAAGAGCACCCTGCTACGAAAAACATGTTTTGCTACAGTCAAGACAGTCGCAAACAAAGGCGCAGCCAGGGGGGGGGCTGAAGGGGCTCAAGCCCCCCACTTAGCCATCACAATATTGATGTTTATTTTTTTAATATTTCACCAACATTGAAGTCGAGATGGGGTGCATTGCAGAATATCCTTC